>Ga0157369_10000781_pt1 | contig 41076 bp, 75 predicted proteins | sample C25metaG_FD_113461 | JGI IMG/M metagenome (GOLD analysis project Ga0157369, IMG submission 113461) | Corn rhizosphere microbial communities from Kellogg Biological Station, Michigan, USA - C2-5 metaG | ecosystem: Host-associated > Plants > Roots > Rhizosphere > Soil | place: USA: Michigan... | reverse complement strand
CCGACACGGCCTTCCCACCCGACGTGATCGCCGCCTGCGGTCTCCCCGCCCCGAGAGCCTGCTGCGCCGCGTCCGATGCGGCCTGCTGCCCCGCGTCGACCACTTCCTGCGCCTCCCCCGCCTGGTCCGGGTCCTGCGGAGTCGTCTCCGTGATCGTGATCCGCTCCGCCGGCGTCCCCAACGGGACCAGAGCAGCGTTCGCGAAAATCCGATCCATCTGCGGGTCATCCGACCGCGGCAGACCGAACATCGCCCGGATCTCATTACCCGTCGCGGTCCCGTTGTTCCGCATCGCGTTCGTCGCGGTCGCTTTCGTCTCGAAGTCCCCGCGGAGGACTTCCTCCATGTTGAACCGCGTGAACACGACCCCGTCCGGGTAGAAATCCGGCACCAACTGGTGGTCGATCACGGACTCGAAGTTCACGAACCGCGGCGCCATCGTGTCCCGATACTGAGACCGGAGCTGCTCCGTAATGTTGGAGAACGTCGCATGGTCGAGGATGTGCACCACCGGGGGCGGCACGTCGTACGCGGCGCACACCTCCTCACGGTTCAACTTCCGCGACTCGATGTACTGCATCTCCTCCGCAGAGAGCTGCACCACCGTCGGCGTCAACCCCTCCTCGAACACGGCAGTCGACCCGGCCTTATCCGCCCCCGCATACAGGGCGTCGGCCTGCGCCTTCAGGCGGTCGATCGCCCCATCGGAGAGCGTGTTCGACGTCGTCAGGATCATCCCCGGACGTGCACCCCGAGTCCACATGGACGCGGTCGCACGGCGGGCGGCGTCCTCGTTCAGGAGCGTCATCCGCAGCGACTCGAGCGTCGACAGGCCCCGGGTGAGGTTGTCCGGGTTGTATGTCTTGAACACGACGACGTCGGCCTCGGGGATGCCCGGCAGTTCCGACGTGTTCGCGGTCCCCGTCGAGTACACGTACTCGAGGCCACCCTCCGCGGTGCGGCGGACGATGGTGTTCGTGGGGTGCATCGGATGCAGTTCCCGCACCCGACCGGAGTCGTCGCGGAGCTTCACCCAGAACGCTTCCCCATACACGTCCCGCGTGGACGAGGTCCACTCCCACAACTCGAAGCCGGACATGCGCGGGTTCGGGCGGGCGAGGAGCGCCGCGAGGGGACCGTTCTCGTTCACCGAGTCCGTGTCGGAGACGCGGCCCTTCACCTCGAACGGCATCCGCGCCGTCGCCATCGCGAGTTTGCGGACTACCGTCCCGACCCACAGTTGCGTCTTGTAGATCGCCGCGTACGCCGCATACGTGTTCAGGAGCGACAGGGACGTGGACGCGTAATAGTTCGCGTCGGCGAAGATCGGGGTCCGGTCCCCGAGCCGATCCACCGCACTCGCAGGGATCACCTGCCCGTTGGAAAGAAACACGCTGCGTTCTCTCCTTAGACGGTCACTGCCTGCATGTATTTGATCCGTGGCCTCGGTAGCCACAACGCCGTATCGATCCGGATCCGATCCCCAGACGCCGCCACCGACCAGGCGTCCTCGAGGACGAAGAAGTTCTCGTTCCAATCCACGAGAACCCCATCGAACGCCTCCTCCGAATCCGTCGTCACGAGGAACCGGCGCCTGAGCGCGAGCTTCACCAGCCGGTCACGGCCCATCGGGTTCCCCTTCAGATGACGAGGAGATCCCTCGACTCATACTTCGACGGCCGCGGCGTACCCGCGATCAGACCCCACGCCGCCAACGTCACCGCCTCCACCGGCGAGATCACCACCGGCGACTTCCTGCGGTCGTACATGCGCGCATCCCCGACGATCTTCTCCCGCACACCCAGCGCCGCCGCATCCAGAACCGGCTGACCCGTGTGCTCGATACGCCCCTGCAAAACCGCATCCACGAACTGCGCATGCGCCGCCTGCGTCTCCGGAGTCTTCGTCTCCCGCAACACACCCTGCGGAAGAACGAAATCGAGACCATTCGACAGCGACTTCGACGCCGGCCCACCCTGATCCAGGACCACCATCCGCGGCCGACGCCGCTCCACAAGCCCCTGCACGTACGGGATCACCCAATCCGTACCCGGCTCATGCTTCACCACCTGCACAAACGTGCACCCCTCATGCTGGAATGCGACACCCACCGACGAGTAGCTCCCGTCCACTGACGACGCGACCCCGATGTGATCCACGAGCTGCCCATCCGCCGGCCGCCACTTCGTGTAGCACGAAGCCCAACCCGCCGACGGGATCAGTTGTCCGACAGTCGCCTCATCCGGCCAGATCGACAGACGCTCCTCACGCCACTTGTGCTCAGCACCCGCAGCCCGGAACATCTGAAGCTCGTTCAAGCAGTACTCGACCGTCAACCCGGGACGGTTCCCGATCCCCGGATTCGCCTGCAGAATCGCGGACACATCCTCCGACGCCGCATCCTCAGGCGCGGACCACTCCGCATACCCGAGTGCCGCACCAAGACCCTGCCGGCCCCGCTCCACAACCCCACGGAACACCGCAGCCCCAGCCAGGACCGTGCCCGTGTAGATGATCTGCCGATTCCGGAACGACGACGTCACCGGCACAATCGCCGCGAGCTGCTCACCCGTCAACTCCTGCGCCTCATCGAACACGACGATCGGCGCCGAGAACCCTCGAGCGCCACCCTTCGTCCGCGTCCGATACGACAACTCCGCACCCGACTTCAACCGGATCGACTGACGGCCAGGCGACCCGAGAATCTTCCCAACCTCCGCGTCCAACCACGGAACACCCTCGATCAGGTTCCGCATCCGCTTGAACGCCTCATCAGCCGTCGCCGACTGATGCGCGCTGTGCACGATCCGCATCTCACCGAACAGGAACAAGCCCGCAAGCTCACGCGCCTCAAGGACACTGTTCTTCCCCGACTGCCGCGCGACGACAAGACCCATCTCCTGCGCAGCCCACGTCCCATCGGCACGCTCACCGAGCATCGTCGTGAGCGCCGCCTGCTGCCACGCATCCATCGGCATCCCAGCCGCAGCAACCAACTCGATCGCCTCACCCGACCGGTTATCCACAACCCCATCCGGGACATGTGAAAACCGCGGAGACTGCACCCCGACCTCGGGAGCCGTCAGAGTCACCCGACCCGCCGCTGATTCCGGATCCGCTCCAACGGCGTCTCCACCAGTTGCACACCATCCAGCGCAGCCGCCATCGCCGCGCGATGCTCACGCGCCAGCGCAGCGATCGACGACCCCGTATCCAAACCCGGCTCGTCCAGTTTCGCCGCAAGAACCAATGCGACCGCGCCGAGCACAGTGTCCAAACGGTTCGCCTGCAACAGCTTCGCTTCAGTCATCTCCGCGACGCGGCCAGCCGCCTGACGGATCGGAGCAACCGGGGCGATGCCACCCCGGTTGAGCGTCCCGCTAGCGGGACGCTCCGTCCCCGTAGCGGGACGATTCGGGTTCCGCTGCGCACGCTTCTTGCACCGCTCCCCGCAGTACATCGCCGAAGCCCGCTTCGCCGGGAAGAGCTTGCCGCACACGGTGCAGGGGACGTCCACGACGACCACCCCACTCCTCTAGCGTCTTGCGCCCCTTCGATGTGTTGCACGGTCGGCAAGCCGGGGCGAGGTTCTCAAGTTCATTCGTGCCGCCAAGGTGCAATGGCAGCACATGGTCAACGGTCGTCGCTGCGTCCCCGCAGTACACACACGCCGCCACGGACGCGATCCACTTCCGCAAGAGCGTCCGTCGCTCCGAACGGAGCAGACCCGGTTGCGCGAGCTCACGCTCCAAGCGACGTGCGTTCTTCCCCTGCCCATGCCCACCAGGCGGGACGCCATACCGACGCCATTGCCCGCACTGCTTACTGCACGTCTCGGACACCGCGCCACCAACACGGCGAAGCGGAACGAACATTCTGAAGCACTGCAGACATGGCCGCGGACTCATGTCACGCTCATAAACCCGGCGTCTTCCTCGACCCGGCCACACTTCCGGAGCTGGGACACCTGGACGTGTCTTGCTCCAGTGGTAGCAGCGCGGTCCACAAGTCATTCGGCCTCGCCGCGCCGCCCAAAACTCGACGCCGCAGACCTTGCAGGCGCGGTACCCAGTCGCTGAGACCACCCGCCGATTCGGGCGAAACCGCCGGGGCTCGCCTGGATGCTTGTAGCCCCAATGCCGACAAGCTCCGCAGCAGTACCGCGAAGTCGACCGCTTCGGAAGATAGGTCGCCCCGCAGGCTTGACAAGTTGCTTCGGTCGCCGTGATCAACTCCAACCGCCTACGTCCCGGGAAACCAAACCTCGTTTGCACGAGGAAACGACTTGGCGGATGGCGGCCGGGCTCGAAGCCTAGAGATTCGCTGAGCCCTGTCTGTGAGCCAGCCGCATGCCCGCCTGCCAAGCAAGCCGGTGGGCTTGATGTCACCAGTCGATGCTGGGTTCGGTGGGGGGTTGGGTTGTGGGTGTCAGCGGCTTCGCCCCGCGGCTCTCATTGCACCGCAGGTGGCACTCCCGGAGCCCGTCGATGTGCCAGTGGCGCGGGTCGTCGGGTGGGAGTGTGCTGCGTGGGTGCACATGGTCGGCGGACCAGGACAGTGGGTGCGGCCATTTGAGCTGCATGTCGATGGCGTACCCGCAATGTCCGCAGACGTGCGAGCCGATGATCTTGAGGCGTTCGCGTGCGGCCCGGTAGCGCTTGTCGTCGAGGCCGGGCCTGCGTGGGTTGCGGCGTCGGCGGGTCATGGGTTGACCTGAAAATCCGACACGTGTCCTGCGACTTGACTAGGTTGCCATTTTGGGTGTGTGTCGTTGGGTAGCGACACGCCGCGGGTGTGCTTCATGCGGCGTCTTGGTGGTGGTTGTTCCAGGCGTATCCGCAGCGGCATTGGTGGGGCCCGTCGTGTGCGGTGGGTTGGGTGCAGTGGTGGTCGCGGATCCAGGATCCGGTGAGTTCGCCGGTGGGTGGGCGTCGGTTGAGGCATCGGTTCATGGGTGGAGTGACTCGTGTGCAGTGATGAGGGCGAGGACTGATCCGCCGCCTTCGGTATGCCAGTGGCAGGTCGCGCACGTGTAGTTGATGGTCCAGTCGGCGTCGTTTGGTTTGTTTTTCATGTGTTGTCCCATTCGTTCCATCCGGGTGTGCCGGTGAGTCTTTCGAGGGCGCCGAGGTAGTAGGTGGCGCTGAATCTTGGTACGGGGAGGCTGATGCCGAGGGGGTCGATGGTGCAGTCGAGGCCGAGTTCGAGGAGGACGCGTTTGGCTGCGGCGACGACGTGGTGGCGTTCGGGGAAGGTGATGCCGACGCGGCGGAGTTCGGGGCGTCGGTTTACTGCGATCTCGGAGACGTTCATGCGCGGCGTGAGAGTGCGACGAGGAGGCCGGTTGCGGCCGCGAAGATGAGGACGCTTCCCGGGATGGTGATGGCGAGCGTCCAGGGTGCTACCTGTGATGCGCAGTATCCGGTGATGACCACGAGGGTGAACAGCAGCGCGGCGTAGAGGCAGTAGATGAGTATGACTTTGGCGCCGTCCCAGAAGTCTTCCCAGAACTTGCTCATGTGTGGTCCTGTTCGTGGTGGCGTTGGTTGTGGAGTCGTGCGGTGTCGCGTGCTTCGTTCCAGCGTTGGGCGAGGAGTTCGAGGCCGCAGTGGTGGCAAATCACGCGGATCGGGGTGGACTGGTCGGGGCGTATGGAGACGTATGCGCGAGCCGTCATTCGGGGATCCGTTTGGTCGTGTCCTGGAATGCGGTGCGGATGCGTTGAACAGTGGCGAGGTCGAGTGGTTGGCGTGAGTGGATCGTGTAGAGGAGTTCGCCGTCCCGGATGATGTCGACGTCATGCACGAGGGGTTTCCTGGGGATGAGGGCAAATACGAGGTCCTTCAATTTCTGCCTCTTGATTTCTGCCTCTTGATTTCGGCGAGTAGTGCGGGGTCGTTGCGGATGGCGGTTTCGGCGAGGCGGGTGAGGGCTTTGAAGGCTTTGAGCACGTCACCGAGTTCGTAGGGGTAGGCGCCGCAGTAGATGCAGCAGTTGATGCCGGTGGGGCCGACTTGGAAGTAGTGGTAGCCGCGGGCGAGGGGGTTGTTCATTCCTCGGTTGCAGGGGTAGGGCTCGGCTCCGGTGTTTGTCATGGGTGCTCCTGGCCGTTGTGTTGTGTCATATGCGTCTTCCGATCGTCCGTTTGAGTGCCCGGGTCCATCGTGCGAGGCGCCATGTGGCGGTGGCGAGGATGGGTGCGTACATGAGTTGCCAGAGGGGGCCTGCGGTGAGTGGGTTGATGGTGGCGGCGATGGTTCCTGCGGCTGCGATGGTGGCGGCGATGGCGCATAGGCCGAGTGCGGTGGTGAGGGCTGCGGTGCCGATGTGGCGGCCGAGGGCGTCGAGGCGGGGGTGGCCTGTGGCGAGCTGCGGGTAGAACCGCTCCGTGATGAGCGCGGTCACTGCGACATCGTTTCGGATTCAGGCCAGAGGGCTTCCTTCATCCCGACCGGCATCGGGTTGCCCTCGGATGCGGTCTGCTCGGCCAGATTCTCGGTCCAGGACTGGAACTGGAAGTCGATGGGGAGCGCTGTCGTGCGCGCGAGCTGCTCCGAGATGAGCGCGTTCAGAAAGCGCAGCGAAATGCGGTCGGGGAAGCGACGAGCAAAGTCGTCGTCGTCGAGGATCAGACGCAGGTCGACGTCTCGGTAGTCGCGGCGGGCAAGTACCGAGCCGACGAGATACGGCGGTCGTCCGAACACTTCGCAGATGGGGACGCACGCGGTCGAGAGCCGGTAGAGCTCCGGCACGGTGAGCCAGGTGTGGCGGCTGCTGCTCATTGTTCGTGTCTTCCGTCGAGTGTGGCGCGGAGGAGGTCGCCGCGGACCCACTGGTGGTCACCGACGACGTGCGCGATGACGTTGAGGCGGCGTTGCAACAGGCGGTTGATGGCGATGAGGTCGCCGAGGCTGTAGGTCTCGAGAGCGCGTTTCCCGGTCATGGCTTGAATCCGATGAAGTAGCCGACTGCCGCGAAGAAGCCGATGAAGAGGACGCAGCCCGCGGCGATGGCGACGGACCCGTCGATGTGCCCACGGTCGACGAGTTGTATGACCGCCCAGATGAGGGCGGCGAGGATTCCTGCGCCCACCAGGACGGAGATGGCGATGAGCGCGCCTGTTAGTGCGGCGTCCCATCCGTACACGGTCATGCGGTGGCCTTGTGGGCTTTGTGTTCGTCGATGGCGAGGGCGAGTGCGCGTGCGCCTTCGATTCCGTCCCAGCGGGCGCTGCAGTTGCGGCAGACGGTTTCGGAGTGGTGGGCGGGGTCACGCTCCGTGACCGATAGAGCGTCGACTCTGCCGTCGGGGGTGATTGCCCATCGTTGGTTGCAGACGGGGCATTCTTCGGAGAGCGACCATCTGCGGGGTGGGTCGACGAGCAGCTCTTCGAGGGTGGTGATCCAGGCGTTGAGGGTGGCTTCGTGGGTGCGGGTGTCGCCGCGGTAGGTGGCGTGCCAGATGCGGAGGAGCGTCTCGGGTTCGGGCCAGTGGTGGGTGGGTTGGTAGCCGGCGCGGCGGGCCCAGTTGCGGATGCGTTTTTCGATGGCTCGGTATTGCTCGGAGGCTTGGATGTTGAGGACGGTGCGGGTGTGGTGGGCTTCGCCGCCTCCGGAGCCGGTGCCGATGTTGGAGTGGATGGCTTGGCGGAGTGCGGGGATGAGTGCGGGGTCTTGGCGGGTGAAGAGGTAGGCGCCCTGCCGCTCCACGATCGTGTCGTGGGGGAGTGTTAGGACGTCGACGGCTTGGAGGAGTGTGCGTTCAGGGGCGGGGATGCTCATTCCGTGTCCTTGGTGCGGCCGTCCGTGAGGATGGCGCGGAGTGATCCGGTGTCGATAGAGGGGTTCGTCCACTCGAACCATTCGGCTTCGGTTTGTTCGATAAGTGCGTATATGCGCGCGAGATGGGCGCGGTCGGCTTGGGCGCGGGCGGTCCAGTAGGGGTTGTCGGGGTCGCCTTCGTCGTGGCTTTCTTCGTTGGTCTGGGCTCCGAGAGTGACGCCGTTGAGGAGCGTCCAGCAGGTGTCGAAACTGCTGGATCCGATGCTGGCGCGGCCGATGTTGAGGCTGTAGTGCTCTCGCTCGTCGTTGTAGTTGTGGTAGGGGCCGGTGACGATGATGCGAATGCCGGTTTCGTGTTCGACCACGGCTGCTTTCCAGCGGAGTTGGGTGATTTCATCCCAGGCAGCGTCTAGCGGCGGTTCGATGCTGCTGCTCCCATCGGGGTCTTCGACTCGGTGGACGGTGGCGAACTGCTCGCGGGCGGTTATTGCTTCGGCCCAGAGGTTGCTCATACATCGCCTCCTGTGCGGTGGACGACGAATGCGCGGAGTATCGCGGGCAGGCTGGTCGGATCGCTGGCTTCCATGAAGTCGGCGAGGCCGAGGAGGTCGTCGTAGGTGAGCGCGGCTCGTCGTGTTGGGCGAGGGGCGATGTAGCCATGGCCGGGTGGGAGTGTTGAGTCGAGGACGATCGGCATCCCGAACGCGGTTACTTGTTGCTTCGGCTCGGTCATGCGTGCTCCTTGGTGATGCCGAGTGCTTGGAGTGGGATGCAGGGCCACGCGGTGTCGCAGTGGGCGCATGTGTCGGGTTGGTCGTAGGCGGGGATGTGTGTGGTGAGGAGGCGGTGTTCGCGGTCGAGGTGGTCGTCCATGTGGGTCCAGGGGTCGTGGTCGAGTGCGTCGGCGAGGAGGGCCTCGAGGTGGCGTGCGCCCCACCGGGCGAGTGCGCGCCAGCCGATGACCGCGAGGACGGCTGTGGCGGCGGCGGCGATCGTGTAGGCGACGACCTGGAACGGGGTCATCAGATGCCGGGCTGGGTGTGGACGTTGACGGGGCTGGTGAGGTTCGCGATCCGCTGCTCGAGGTCGTCGTCCGTGGAGGTGATGTCGTGGAGGTCGGCCGCATCCGTCGTGGTGTCGGCGGTGAGTTCCGCGAAGGGGGGTGCGAGGTCCGCTCCGGTCACGACGGGCTCGGGTCCGGTGTCGGGTTCGAGTTCGTCTTCGGGCCATTCCTCGACGTCCTCCTGCGCTGCGACGAGGGTGCCTTCGACCGGGCGGCTCTCGGCGAGCTGGTTGCGGATGCCGTCGATCTCCTTGCCGATGTAGATCACGGATCGGCGGAGTTCGGCGAAGCGGTCGTCGAGCTTGTCGTGCCAGGCGAGGTGAGCATCCCGGTCCTCGGACGTGTTGTAGACCCTCTGGCGGCAGTCGGGGTCGGGGCAGCGGACCCAGCGGGCGTGGGGCGTCGTGAGGTCAGTCATGAGTGGTCCTTCCGGTTGTGGCGTGTGGGGGTCTGTGGGGCTGTAGGGGTGGTTGGGGTGGGTGCGGCTGCCCTGGTGGCCTGTTCGGGGCTTAGGCGGGCGTGTAGGGCCGTTCCGGGCGTGTTCACGCGGCGTCCGCCGGTGCGTGTTGGAGCATGCGGACCTCGACGGGGGTTTTGGGGAGGCGGTCGAGTTGTACGCGGCCGGGTTCGAGGGAGCGGAGCCACGCGGTGAATGCCGCGTCGGACTGCATGGGGACGTCGTCGCTCATGCGGTCCTCAGCAGCAGTTCGCCGGTGACTGTCTGCGCAGCGGCGGAGACGTGGTGCGCGGAATGGGGGTGGACGCGTAGTTCGGCGGGGCTGAGTACGACCTTCCCGTGGAGGTGGTTGTGGATGACGATGCCGAGGAGGCTGCGGAGGGATTCGATGTCTGCCCGGGCGTCTTCGAGTTCGACCTCGAGGTGCGATATCTCGGATTTGAGGGCGGCGTTCTCTGCGGCGAGATTTGGTGGCTGGGGCTCGAAGGACTTGTGCATGAGGAGCCGAGTGATGCGGTCGGCTGCGGTGAAATCGGTCAGGTCGGTCATGCGAGGTGTCTCCTGACGGCTTGGGCCTCGAGTTCGGCGTCGCGGGCTTGGGCGACTTCTGCGACTAACGCGTCGAGTGCGCGGGCGAGGTGGTTGACGTGGGTGGTGCGGAGGAGTGCGGCGGCGGTGTGGAGTTCGTCGTCGTAGTCGCGGCGGCCCGGCTCGGTGGTGGCGTTCTGTCGTGCGTGGATGAGGCGTTCGGTGAGGGTCCGCGGATTCATGCGCTTGCCCTGCCGTCGCGAACGTCAGCGAGACGGTCGGCTTCGGTCCACTCGCGGAGCAGTCGCCGCCGTTCGGAAGGCGTCAGGAGCACGGCACGCTCGAGGACAGAGGTGACCCGGAGCGCGTCGGTCTTGTAGCTCTCGATCGTGTCTTCGTAGCTGCTCACCATCCATTCGACGGCTTCGACGCCGTAGAGGTCGCCGCGGCCCCAGAGCGACGCGTAGTGCTTCGCGTAGAGGCGGTTGGTCGTGCAGTAGACGCGTCCCGGCTCAGCAAGTGGGTCGATGCCGAGGTGTGCTTCGCCCCGTGCTCGGGCCTCGCACCACGGGCAGCCGTCGTGATGGTTGCGGTCGTGTCCGGGTTCGATGAGGTCGCCGGGTTGCAGGCCCGGGACGCCACCGTGGAAGAGACGTGAGCGGTTCATGCGGCGTCCTCGGGGTCGTCGTCGCCGGTGCCCGTGGTGTGTGCGGCGTCGATCTGGTCGACCATCTCGGTGTCGAGTTCTCCGCCGAAGGAGCGGAGGACTTCCGCGCGTCCGGGCCAGTCGCGGTTGAGGTCGTGTCGTTGGGCGGGGCCGAGGGCGCGGAGGATGCGTGCTGCGAGTTGAGGGTCGTGGGGGCGGGTGGTGCAGAGGGCGCGTACGGCGTCGAGGCGTCCTTGGGCGGTGTCGCGTTGCCGGATGGCGAGGGCGAAGTTCGCGTCGTGGACGTTCATCGGGCCGTGTCCTCGTGGAAGTCGCTGATGTTCACGTATCCGGCCTGTTCGAGGATCTCGTGCAGGATTCGGAGGTCGAGCTGGATCATCGGGTGGCCTTGCGGGCCGTAGACGATGTCTTCGGCGGGGATGAGGCGGGTGCCTTTCCCGTCGGGGGTGGCCCAGGCTTCGGCGAAGTTCATTCGTATGCCTCCTCGGGGGCGGTGTTGCCGTGGATGCCTTCGTGGATGCCTTGGTCTTCAAGCCACGCTTTGTACCGAGCTCGTGCAATGCCGAGGCGGAGTTCGTCTCCGGCGGCGCCGGCTGCTTCCATCTCGGCTTCGATGTGGCGGGGTGGGCGGGGCGCGTGACCCGGAGGCGCATTCACGAGACGCCCTCGTAGTACGGCGCGTTCACCGGATCACCTCGGGGGGTTCATTCGGTTCGTCGATGTAATAGGTGCCGGCCTCGTCCCAAAAGATGTCGCGGGCGTACGAGTAGTGCCATCCGTCATGCCCGCTCCGAACGAAGCAACGCTCACCCCAGGGCGAGACGACGGGACAGGCGCTCGGCCCGGTCATGCTTGGCCTCGTTTTCGTCGGGAGCCACCACGCGACGAGATCAGTTGTGTCTTCTGGACCGTCACGCTCAATCTGTCGAACTGGAAGCCCACCGGCTGACACCCTGCTACCGCGGCCCGTATTTCTCGCCATCAGACGCCCTCGATCATTTCGGCGCCACAGGTGCAGACGTGGCGGAGGTGAAAGCTCGGGGCACGTAGGCAGGCATGGTCGGAGGTGAGCGTGATCGGGCACAGGTCGTCGGGCGAGTCCCACCACACGGTGCAGCGAGGTTCGAGACTGGTCATGACACGTCCTCCCAGTCGAGGTGTTGCGCGGTCTCGCGTTCGAGGCGTTTGGCGATGAGCTCGCAGTAGGCCTCGTCGATCTCGACGCCGATCGCGCGGCGGCCCATCTGCCGGGCGGCGACGAGCGTCGATCCCGAGCCGGCGAACGGGTCGGCGACGGTGCCGACCGTCTTGCCGATGAGGTCGTGCAGGAGCGGGATGGGCTTCTGGTTGATGTGCAGTCGCCCGTTCGCCGCGGTCGCCTGCACGGGCGGGCAGACGAGCACGTCGGAGGTGCGTGGTCCGGTGAAGGGGCCGCCGAGGACGTAGATCTCCTGGTGTGCGGGCTTCCACGGGATCGACAGGTCGCCCATGCCGAGAGCGCCTTTCGTGTCCCACACGAGGAGCGTCTTCGTGCCCGTAGGGCGCTTCTGGCGCCAGGAGCCGAACACGAGTGCGGGCTTGTCGCCCCACATGCGGAGCGCACGGTCACGGGCTGTCGTGTCCTCGTCCCCGACTATGCTGCGGGCGGTGACAGCCTGCCTCCGAGCCCCCGTGCGGTAGTCGATCCCGTACGGGGGGTCGGTCACCAGCACGTCGGCCTCGATCCACTGCAAGCGAGTGAGCGCATCGCCGTGCCAGAGCGTCACGAGGTCGTCCTTGTAGTACGGGGCGCTCATGCGGCGTCCTCGAGGACCTTGACGAGGTGGGCCTTGTCCGTCTTCAGCGACTTGAGGACGTACCCCGTCGGGTTCCCGACCCCATCCAGATCCGGAGCCTTCGCGAGGACCTCGGAGACGAGCCGGAGCACCTGCCGCGGCGTCGGTGCGACCTTGCAGACGACCCTGATCGCCTGCACCACCGAGGCGTACTCCACGCCGAGCTGCTCGACGAGTTCTTGAGCCTTCGACAGATCAGTGTCAGCGCCGCCATCGGCGGTGGTTGACAGGTTCGAGGGTTCGGGTTGAGGGGTAAGGGGTAAAGGGTTCTGGTTAAAGGTTATTGCCGAAGGGTTCGGGGAACCCTTCCCGGAAGGGTTGAGCCAAGGGTCACTGGAGGGGTTCTCGGAAGAGATCGGTGCGGTGATCGTCTTCCCGTCGAGCGGCGGCCGGGCGGTGAGGATCTCGTCGAACTCGTCGAGGTCCCACGCGGCCAGGTCGGGGGCTTCCTGCTTGAGGCGGAGGAGCTCGTGGATCACAACCCGCTGCAGGGTGGGGGACTCGATACGACCGAACGCTCGAGCGCAGGCGCGGGCGAGGTTCGGGGACTTCAGGACCCCTTCCCAGCGCAGGAAGGACCGGATGACGACCTCGTCGTAGTCCTCGTCGATGACGAGGTGGTGTGATGCGGCGAGTTCCCTGCCGAGTTCCTCGACTCGGGCAGCGGTCCAGGTCGTGTTGACCTGTGCGAGGCGCTTGGGGCGCCAGTCGGCGACGCCGGCATAGGTCGTTGTCGTGTGTGCGAGGAGGTAGTTGTAGAGGTTCTGTGCGCCGTCGGAAAGGGCGCGGAAGTCGTCGTCCTGCCACATCGCGAGGCGGTTCTGGGCGTAGAGGCGAGGCATCAGGCTGCCGCCTTCCGGAGCAGCTCGCGGGCCGCGGACACGATGGACGGGTCGCGGAGTGCGAGGTGGAGGTCGGCTTCGCTGACTCGTCCGGTGTCGTCGCAGACGAGGGCGCCGACGGCGTAGAGGAGTTGCGCGTCGGGTCCGACTGTCTCCAAGACACGGTCGCCTCTGAGGAGGGCGAGGACGTGTCGTCTGCGTTCGCGGGAGAAGTTCGCCTTTACGGACTTCTGGATAGGGTCGATCATCAGCCCCTCCTTGCAGGGGTCAGGCCCCGGGTTGAAGGCGTTGGCGCGCCTCCGGGGCCGTTCAGTTTTTGTACCCCGATTCTACCGCTTCGGGGCGTGGAATCCCTGATCTGACGCATGATTCAGAACGGAAGTTCCGCTGGGTCGTAGGCGTAGGCATCCTCGGGCCGAGGTTCCGGCTCGTCCTCCTCAGGCGGCTCGACGTGATGCGCCCGAGCGTCCTGCTCGAGGCGTCCCTTCGTCCTCCACAGGACGACTTCGAGCGTCTCGCCGTTCGTCATCCGCTCCTGCAGGTGGCCCGCGGCGACCGCCTTCCCACGGACCTTCGCGAGTTGCGCCACCGACTGCGCGAGCGCGATCTGGTCCTCATAGGGCGCCGGATCGAACGGGGGAGTTCGCGCCGGGTTTTGCTGGACCCTGGCAGGTGCAGGCTCCGGTACAACCCGGGGGGCGGCGTGGTCCCGCGGACCCGTCTCGACCTCGCCGAGGCCGAGCTGCCGCCAGAACCAGTCGACCGTGAATTCCTTCGGTGCCCGCTTCCGCTGATCGAGCTTGTAGCGCACCGACCGGACCCCGGTGATCCACGTCTCCCCGCGGGCAGGCATCTGGATGACCGCGCCGGCGTCATACGGCAACGACTTGTGTGCCTGAACCTTCCAGTCCTTCGCGGTGGTCGGCTGCCCGTTGTCGGCCATGACGGCGACGAGTTCGAGGCGGGCCGTGAGGATCACCGGGCCGGGGAACTCCCGGATCGCGTCCATGACGGCGGCCCACTGGTCACGTGCCGCGTTCCAGAGGTCCATCGTGATCTGGGCGTCGTCGCCTGGACGCTTGTTCTTCCGCTTGTTGGCGACGTCCTGGGCGTGGTTGGTGATGAGGTCCCACAGGCGAGTCATGGAGTCGACGACGAGCAGGGGGACGCCATGTTCGGGGACGGGTTGGGCTGCGGCGCCGTGGATGGCGGTGAGGATGCCGACGTAGGAGCCGTCGTGTTCGACGATGTCGAAGTCGCCGAGTTGTCCGTACTCGTCGGGTTCGTCTTCGCCGATGGTGACCCAGTAGGTGCGGCCGATGAGGTCGGATGCTGATGCGACGGCTGCGCTGTAGGACTTGCCTGCTTTTTCTGCGCCGGCGAGGAGGAGGATCGGCCAGGACGGGCGCCCGGTGGGCTTACGGGTCCTGAGTTCGGTGGTCATGCGTGGGTCCCTTCCGGGTTCAGGTCTGTAGACAGCGAGCCGGCATTGAGCCGCCCGTACTTGGCTGCGACTTCGGCGGTGTGCCGCGCGGACTGGGCTCGTACGGCGCTCAGCGCGTCGGTGTAGGTACGTCCTTCGAGTGCGTCGGCGATGCGTTGCGTGTTGGTGGCGATTGCCTCGAGGGCGGTGAGGAGACGCCCGAGCTGCTCCGTATTCACGACTCGTCCTCTTCCATGCCTCCGACGGTCATCCGTTCGACGAGTCGTGAACCGATCTGCAGGAGCCCGAGGACGGTGGCACCGGAAGCGCCGATCGAGGACGTGTAGGTGTGCGCGTACCGGAGCGGTTCGTGCTCGTCATCGGGAAAGAGGGCGGATCGCTCGAAGACGATCGCCCATGCGCCGACGGTGCCGTCGGCGTCGAACACCGCTGAGTAGGCGCGGATTGCTTCGTCCAAGTCGCGGCGTGCTGCGATCTCGTCGGGTGAGTTCACCGATTTCCCCCGTTCCAGACCCGGCGCGCTTCGTCGCGTGCCTCTTCCTGTTCCATGTCCCAGCGGGCCCACCGGTCGCGTTCTTCGCGGGCTTTGAGGACGCGGCGTGCGCGGGCGATCAGGTCCGGGTCGAGGGGATGCGACGCGGGCTTACGGCCCGGGAGATCACCGGTCACGACGCGGCCTCGCGTAGCATCTCGGCGATGCCGTAAAGCCGGTCAGAGTCCGAGGTGTCGCCGATCGCGTTCGCCATCTCGTCTGCTCGACTCCGAACGATGACCGCCGCGGACATCAAATCCTCGGCCGTGAGCGTGACGCCCGCGCTGGGTGTGGCCTTCGCGATCTCTTCGATGCATCCGTCGACCCACTCCACCCACTTCGGGTCCGCGGGTGCCCGGGCCGTGAGAATGCGGCGGACGGTGGCGAGGTCGAGCGCGGACGGGGCAGGCCGCACGAGCGCGAGGATGCGATCCCGAAAAGCGACCTGCAGGTCGATGCGCCGGTTCGGTGCGTAGCCGATGATGGTGCCCATCAACTCGGTCGGATCGAGACGCCCGAACTTCTCCTCCGCGTTCACTTCGCCCCCTCGATGACGCGGAGGACGTCGAAGCAGGGGTAGCCGTCACCGCAGGCAGCACACGTCGGCCAGCCGCCGTCCTGGTAGCCGGTCGGCTTGTGGACCTCGAGGATCCGCGCCCCGGTCACGACTCCACCCCGAACTCGCGGGCGATCTCGTCCAGGTAGCGCAGGGATGTGCCGTCGTGACCGAGCGGCAGCTCTTGGCGCACCCGTTCGAGGACCGCCCGCGCGGTATCGCGTTCGGCCCGCTTCAAGTCCTCCGCTCCGTAATGCGCATGGCACGGCTCGGCCAACACCTCGAAACCGGACATCCCTTCGGCCAGATCCGCAGCGTGGACGCGGTCACCGTTCCCGTACCGCCAGGTGCCGTCCGCAGCCAGCCACATGACGTCCCCGAAGGCGCTGTCGTGGCCCTTCCAGTGGGCGCGGATGACGGTGTACGGCTCGGTGGGCAGCGGCGGCACCGACACTTCTGGCAGCCAGTAGGCGACCGCCTGATGCCCCTGATACTCCATGACGACGTGTTCCTCGTCTCGGATGGGCGTCGCGCCCTGGATCTCGTGCCGCACCCAGCCCTCGCGGGTGTCGATGTAGTCGCTCATGATGCGGCCCGTCCTTCGAGGATCGAGATCCACAGACACGTCTTGCACGTCCAAAAATCCGACGTATGCAACGCCGTGTCGTGCTTCAACTCGTCCGCGAGCTCGTGCCGTGCTTGCGGGGTCATCGCCTGGATCTGCTCGAGCGGCGGGAGCGTCACGGCCATCACCACGTCACCACCCACGCGGAGAGGCCGAGGCTGAGCGTGACCGCGGCGACACACGTCGTCACCATCGCGACCGGCGGCAACTCCCCCGTGTGCTGGGCGCGGATCCACGTCGCACGACGCCGGTTCCGCCGCAGCGACGCGAGGAGACGGAACTTCCGGCGTGTCACCAGCCCACGGGCCGGGGTGGGGGATACAGGCGCCGGAACAGGCCCGGTACCCTCAGAAACGATCGTGATTGGCAATGGAGTGCCTTTCTGGTCCTGGGCCGTCCGTGCGCTATACGCGGGCGGCCCATCGGTTTCCCCGACACGGATCGGCCGGGGACGGATGGGGGAACGGTGGTCAGGCTCCGCGCCAGGTGACCCCGTTGAGGACGTTCGAGATGGAGCGCCGGTCGACACCGAAGTCGCACGCGATCGACGCGGCTGACCGTCCGCCGGCTGACGCCTCGCGGATCTTCGGGATGTCGGCGAGGCGGAGCTTCTGACCCGCGAGGCGTCCCTTGTCGCGGGCGTCGAGCATGTTGACGCTGCGGGTGCCGAGGAACAGGTGGTTGAAGTTCACGCATGCGCGGTTGTCGCAGCGGTGGCAGACGTCCATCCCGGCGGGGATCTCGCCGTGGACGAACTCCCACGAGGCGCGGTGCGCGTCGATGTAGCGGTCCTCGATGAGGGCGCGTCCGTAGCCGGTCGTCGCGGTGATGGCGCCGGGCCAGATCCAGCAGCCGTCGGGCGTCGTCTGCCGTTGGTCCTCGACCTTGGCGAAGAATCGGAACAGGGCGTTGAAGTAGAGGTCGACTCGGGCGTCGCCGGGGTCGATGTCGGTGCTCATGCGGCGACTGCCTTGGCGAGGGCTTCGACGTCTTCGCGGAGGAAGAGACGCGCAGAGGTGTGCTTGCCGAGCTGGAAGGCGGGTTCGATCTGGCGCCGGGTCACCATTCGGTTGAATGTGCGGCGGCTGACGCCGAGGATCTCGGCTGCGGCCGCCGATCCGATGTAATCCCCAGTTCCGGTCACATGACCAAACTAGGGATCTGTCCCTGTTCGGTCAACGCGACACGCCCGACTCTTGACCAAGTTCGGCGCCTAGTCCTAACTTGGTCACATGACCATCGCTACCCACGATGCTCGGCGCTACCCGGCGTTCACGATCGGGGACCGACTCCGGAAGGCCAGGACACTCCTCGGCCCCGACATGGACGTCGCCCGCTTCGCAGACCTCATCGGCGTCGGCAAGAACACGATCACCAACTACGAGCTCGAACGCACCGCACCGGAGCGCATGAAGCCGCTCGTCCTCGCCGCCTGGGCACTTGCCACGGGCGTCGACCTCGAATGGTTGAAGACGGGATCAGTCCCGTCGAATAAGCGCCCCGATCAGGACTCGAACCTGAAACCTACGGGTGTCTGGTCCGATCCGCTGCTCAACGGCGAGGCAGTCGCCTAAGCCACCCCCTCGTCCGGTAGGTTCCGCCCAACCACACCCCCGACATGAGGGCATCCGGTGGAATCCCCAGACGATCTCGGTTTATTTGCACCTGTCGCAGTACCCGCTGCGTCAGACGAGACGGGATACCCACCCATGACAGAAAACACTGCTGCCCTCTTGGCGGCCTTCACGACCCACCTGCTCGCCGCAGGCCGCGGAACCGGAACGGTCCGCATCCGCGTCGGATGCATCCGCGCATTCGCTGCCGAGCACCCGGACCTCTTGACCGTCACCTACCACGACCTCGAGGAGTACCTCGCCGCGCGGCGGACGACGCACAAGGCGGAGAGCCGGAAGGCGATCCGGGCCGGCCTCCGCGCGTTCTACATCTGGGCCCACGACGAGGGCCTCATCCCCGCCGACCCGACCGCGAAGCTTGCACCCGTGAAGGTCCCCGTGACCTCACCCCGGCGTGCGCCGGATGACGCGATCTTCGCCGGCATGGATCGTGCGACTCCCGCCGAACAGGCGGTCCTGCTCCTGGGCCGGATCGCGTGCCTTCGGCGGGCGGAGATCGCGGGCCTGCACATGGAGCATCGGGTGGGCGACCACCTGCAGGTGACGGGCAAGGGAGAGAAGCGACGCATCGTGATTCTCGACCCCCTGGTCGGCGATGCATTGAAGCGACTCGAGCAGTCCCAGCCGTGGGGCTATTACTTCCCCGGCCGGTTCCAGGGTCACGTGCATGTCGACACGATCAACGCGATCGTGACTGGCCTTACCGGGTGGAATCCGCACTCTCTCCGTCACGCGGGGGCGACGGCGGCGTTCCAGAACTCGCACGATATCCGCACGCTGCAGGACATGCTCGGGCACGCGTCGTTGGAGACGACCCAGCGGTACCTGCACGTCGGTGATGACGAGCGACGCAACGTCGCTGCGGGTGCTGCGCGCGGCTTCGGTCGGTTCGCCATCCGGGCGGATTCGAGCGGGGATGCCGCATGATGCGAGTCGCGACCCCACCTAAGTCCAAGTTGGGTCAGGATGCCGCCATGCGCACGACCACCGCCCTCATCCCTGTCGCTGCAGCCCTGCTCCTGACCCTCGCCGGCTGCTCGAGCCCGACCCCGACGGTCACCCATAAGCCGTCACCGACGGTCGCGGCGCCGATCACGGGCGTGGCTGCGGACAAGATCTTCGCGTGGGGTGAGTGTCAGCAGCTCGTGCGGAAGAAGTTGAAGGCGGGCGCGGATCAGCTTGTGGTGTTCTCGCATCAGTCGACGTCGGGTGGTGCGGGGCGGGTGACGGCGTCGGGTGAGGCGTCGTTCTCGACGGTGCCGGCGTGGTCGTACCGGTGTGAGATGTCGTTCGATGGGAAGTCGAAGATCGTGGCGGAGTCGCTGTCGATGGGTGTGCTGTAAGCACTGAGGGCCCCGCGTCTGCGAGGCCCTCAGGCGGACGACGTGCCGTGCACAGCCCGTCGTATGTATTCGCAGAACCGCTAGCCCGCTAGGGGCACGCGCACCATACGGAGACAGTTCGCGGTTCGCGACCGGTAGCCGAAGCATCCGGGGTTGTGTGAGCAGTTTAGACACGTGAACGCCCCCGCACCGGCAGGGGGTGCGGGGGCGGTTCGACGTCAGGTCCCGGGGCCTCTCAAGCCAACATCGGGACGGTGGGACGGTAGTGGGGGCGGCTCAGAGGCGGCTGGGCGCCGTGTAGTCGGTCAGGGCGCGGCGGACGACGTCGGAGACGTTTTCGCCGTTCTCGCGAGCACGGGTGCGGGCCGCGATCCAGAGGTCTTCGGGAACGCGGACAGTGTGGGCGACGGTCTTCGGCTGGTTCGGCATCAGAGGTCGGGCCACGGGCCGATGGACTGCATGCCGTAGTGCTTTCGCCACTCGTTGACGAGCTTTTCGGCCATGCGGACCTGGGATGGTTTGACCATCCGCATCTGGACTAGGACGGTCTCTGGTCGGAGGCCATCGTGGTGGTTGACGACGAGGCGGCGGTGGTAGCGGTATTCGATGGTGTCGATCGGTGGAAGCGACGGCATTACCGGGTCGTCGTCGATCGTGGTGGTTTCCTTCGGCAGCGGGTGGGTGTATCCGGTCGTGGCGATACGTTCCTCGAGTTGCCGGGTTTGTCCGTTGAGCGGGCCGCCGATGAACTCGACTGTGACGTTCACTGCTCCTCCGCGGTGATGTGCAGACTGGTGAGGACTTCGCGGGCGATGAGTTCCGCGTAGTTGTCTCCCCGGTCGTCTTCGCTGAGAGCGGCGGCGATGCGGCGCAGCCCAGCCCATGCGAGGTCCGCGCGGCGTTCTTGGGTGGATGCGACGGTCCATGCGGTTGAGATCTCGTTGCGGCGTTCGGGGTTGTCGTCGCCCGCTTCGTATCCGGCGAGGAAGGCGGCGCGCGCGAGTTCGCCTTGGAACCCGCGGCGGCCTTGCCATAGGTCGTTTGCGACTGCCCACCTGTTCCAGGCTTGGTGCGCGGGAGTCTCTTCCGCGTCGGGCTTGTAGAGCAGGCTGGGGAAGCGGTCCTCGTCCTGAGCGCGGGTCGAGTCGATCTGCTCGGATGTCTCGCGTGAGGGGCGGGCGCCGGTTTCCCGGTTCACAGGGCGCCGACCGTGCGGAGAGCGGTCCCGAGGGCCTGGATGTAGGTGCTGGTGCGGGTCTCGCTGTCGGCCCATGCCTCCATGTGAGCCTCGACGGCAGGCACGCGGGCTTCGATCGCCTTGATAGCCCACTGCTTCACAGTGCGCTCGTCGGCGGTGAGGCCGGCCTTGTCGAGCTGCATGGCTGTCGCGTAGAGAGCCTTCGTGCTGGCGGTGATCGTTGCGCTGTTCATGGTTTCACCATACACCCGCGCAATACACCGCGCGATACACCCAGGGTCTCGGCATGGCGGCTCCGTGGGTCCGGATTGGGGGTATGTCAAGTCTGGTGATTACCCCCCGTGTAGGGGACACTGGGGGTAGTCCACCCCCCTGGACCCGCAAAACTGAAAAAAGCGCCCGCACCTCTCGGTGCAGGACCGAGAAGTACGGGCGCTTGTGTTTTCACGTGTGAAGGCCAGCAGTACCGTTCTCCCCCCGGAGCGGGTCTGCTGGCCTTCAGTGTTCGCGGTGCGTGGAGTGAAGAGGACACGCCCCGCGCGTCTGTTACCGGATTGTCAGGGTCTGGAACGTTTGTGCCCGTTCCCCTTGGGAACGACTGTTGCGTTGTGTGAGGCTCACGACATGAACGATCCGATCGAGCTTCACGTCGTCGCCCCCTCGAATCTCCGCTGCGCCTGCGGTGGTGAGTGGTGGGCCACCAGGGGCATCACCCTCAATGCGAGCACCGGCGAGGTGGGCGGATGGGTCGAGCCCCTTACATGCGTCTCGTGCGGTCTTGGTACGCCACCTCGCCGATTCTGACTAATGCTCCGCGGGTCATCGTCCCCACATGCGTTCGAGGGATACGCAGGTGGCGCAGCGTCGCCATTCGCGCCATACGGCGGCGGCTGGGCGGCCGGCTTTCCAGGTGGTGATTTTGTCGCCGCGGAGTGTGCGTCCGCAGATGGCGTGGAGCGTGGGGCCGTCGGGTTCGGCGATGTGGAGGGGTCCGTATCCGTTGCGGGCGACGACCATGCGGGTCATCGGGCTGCCCAGCCGGTGGGGCGGAGGGCGCGGGGGACGATGACGCGGGTGGGGAGTGCGCGGGCGACTTTGAGTGCGAAGTCGGCGCAGTCGGGGCAGAACTCGTCGCCGTGCTCGTTGCTGGCTTCGAGTGCGGCGTCGCCTTCGTAGGCGATGGTGCCCGTGTTCGGGATCCGGCGCCCGCAGATACCGGCCCAGCTCGCGCAGGTGCGGTTGAGGGTGGCGATGTGCAGGGGCCCTGCGCCGCGGCGGACTACGGCGCGCGTGTACGGGGTCATCAGCCGAGGACCCTTACGCGGTAGGCGTTGAGGCGGTCGAGGACGTCGCCGAGTTCGTAGGCGATGTCCATGCGTGTCTCGAAGTCGAGTGATCCGATGACGGATGCGCGTTCGAGGCGGTGGAGCTGCTCGAGGAGCAGTTTGGCGTCGTCGGCGGCTTTCGGGGCGTCCGCGAGAACCGCATTTGTTCGGGTCATGTCGTTCACGGTACTCCCGTATTTCTTCGGGTGCTATGGCCGTAGTAATGCGGGCGGGCCCCAGTTCGGGGTACGCTCCGAGACGTGCCCTTCACCCCACCCGACTGGACGCCCGGCGATCGCATCCGCAAGATGCGCAAGGTCCGGAACAACATGAAGCAACCCGACCTCGCGCGGGCGTGCGGAGTGACGGTCGACACGGTGGTGCAGTGGGAGAACGACCGGAGGACGATCCCTGCGGATCAGTGGCGCAAGCTTGCTGAGGCCCTGGGCGTGCCGGTGGAGTGGCTCCGCGGTCAACCCGAATAAGTACGGGTTTCACGCGCAACGGATCGGCCCGCCTGCCAGAACCGGAGCCGTCGCACATGCCCGGACCGTTCGATGTGGGCGTCGGCGTCGGCGGTGCGTCCCTCGATGAGGAGCGCCGCGACGATCGCCGCATCCGTCCGCAGGGTCTGCTCGAGGTGGGTGACGTCCATCAGCCTGCTCTCGTCGTGAATCGGGGTGTCGTCCCGGTGACGGTGAGGGGTGTCCTCTGGGTGGCGACGGTGGGTGGGGTGGGGTGGCTGCCGGTGACGGTGAGGGTCACGGCGGCGACGCGGCGGGTCGTGTAGGTGGGTGTCGCGGTGGTGACGGTGAGGGTCGTGCGTGCCCCGGTTTGCGGCTGGCTGGTAACGGCCGCGGTACCGGTGAGCGCGACGGCAGTCAGGGTGGCGCCCGTCACGGCTGTGGTGAGGGTGACGTCGCCGCCCGTACCGAGGTGGGCGCCGGTGACCGTGAGCGCGTCGATGCCGGTGACCGTAGCCGTGAGGGTCGCAACGCCGGTCGCCGTCACGGCCGTGGTGGGGCCCGCGGCGGTCTGGTAGGTGACGGTGACCGTGCCGGTGAGCGCGACGGCGGCAGTGTCCGCACCCGACACCGTGTAGACGGTATAGCCGCTGACGGATCCCGTCGCGGTGACCGTGGCGAGGTCGGTGCCGGTAGCGGCGGTGACCATAGCGGCGGTGCCGGTACTCGTGAGCTGGGTGCTGCTACTGCCCGTGACGGCCGTCTGTATGGTGCCGGTGCCGCCGCTGGTGACGGTGATGCCGTCGGTGCCGGCAACGGCGTCGTTGAGGGTGACGGTCGACGCGACACCGACCGTGGCAGTGTCGGTGCCAGTTACCGCAGCGGTCACTGCTGCGGTGCCGGTGGCACCGACGGCTGCGGTCGCGGCGCCGCTGGTGGTGAGGATCGCGGTGGTAGCCGCTCCGGTCGCGACGGCGGCAGTGTCCGCACCCGACACCGTGACGGTGAGGGTGGCGGTGCCGGTGCTTGCGACCGTGGCGCTGTCGCTTCCGGTAGCGGGAGCGTCGATGGCGCTCGTCCCAGCTGCGGCGACCGTGGCGGTTCCGGTGCCGGTGACTGCGGCGGCGGCGGCCACCGCGCCGGTAGCGGCTACCGCCGTAGCCGTAGTGCCGGTGACCGCATAGGTGGCCGTCTGCGTCGCGGTGGCGGTCACCGTGACCGTGTTGGTTCCGGTGACGGTGTATGTCGTGGTTGCGGTGGCCGCGGGCCGCAACGCGGCGAGGATCCCGGAGCGGGGTACCGATGTGGTGCCGGAGAAGGTGCGGGCGGTTGACGTGCCCGCGGTGGTGAGGGTCTCGGATCCCGCCGACACACGTCGGGACGCGGTCGCTTGCGCGACGGTCGTCAACGCGGCGTCGACCTGGACGGTGTCGGACCCGGATCGAGCCGCGGACGCATACCAGAGCAGCGTGTTCCCGGTCACGGTCGTGATCGGCCCGACGGCCACAGACGTTGACGATGCGCCATCCACGGTGACGGGCGCCACGTCGAGCGGGGTCGTGGAGTCGACACCTGAATAGGCGGCGATGATGCCCGTCGACGACGTCGACGCGGTCGACGTGAACGTGTAGGAGGTGGGCTCGGATGCCGTCGCAAACCGGTAGAAGACCCCGAGCAGCGCATGTGCCGCGCTTCCGACCTGCCCCGCCTGCGCCCACCCCGACTGGTCCAGGACCGTGTTGTCCGTGTTGAACGACACCGCCGCGATGAGGAGGTGCCCCGCCGTGACGCCGGCGGGGACGTTCACGGTGACGTTCGCGGTGGATGAAGTCCCGACCTGGGCGGAGCCGACCGACGCGATCGTCACGGCGGCTCCTTAGTTCGGTGTTCGGGCGGGGCGCGTTAGCTGAGGGTCTCGTTGAGGGTCGCGGTGACCTTCAACGTGTCGCCCGCGGCGAGGGTCTTAGCGGCGGAGAACGCGAACGAGCCGAGGAACGTGCCGCCGGTCGCCGCGCTCCAGTAGCCGCCGTAGCTGTAGGTGCCCGCGGGTGGGGTGAATGTCTGCTGCGCCGTCGAGATCGACCCGCTCGCAGCGGTGCCCCACTGGCCGGTGAGGGCAGCGCGGGCGACGGCGGCTTCGTTCGCGCCCGTCGTCCCGGGGTCACCGGTGTGGACGGACAGGTAGGCGAGACGCGCGGCCTCCGTGGTGAGCATCTGGTTCGCTTCAGCGGCGATGAGGGGCATGGGGGAGTCCTTCCGGTTAGGGGGTGATGTAGGTGATGCCGAGGGCGGCGAGGGTCAGGGTGGCGATGGCGAGTAGCCCGACCGTGATCGCGGCGAGGGTCTCCCACTCCCACCCGGGGCGCATGGGGCTAGGGGGTGATGGTGAGGAGCCCGCACGCGAGCCCCCACAGCAGGAGCACCGCGACCGTGACGGCGGCGACGACGATGCCGCCGGTCGTGTACCACTCCGACGGGCGCCTCACGGGTGGACGGCGACGATCGTGATCCCGAGGAGCGCCGCGGCCATCATGACCGCGGCGAACCTTTCGAGCAGCCACCGCACGGGCTAGTGGGCGGGGGTGCCGGTGAACTCGCCCGAGTTCGCCGACTGCACCCGCACGAGCGACGTCGCCGTCGACGGCTCCTCGAACGTGAGCGCGGTCACGCCGGAGTGGCCGGCGAGGCGGAGACCCGCGAGGAGACTGTTCACGGCAGGGATCGCCATGATCCGGGCGATGATCGCCGCGGCCGTCGTCACCCATGTGCCGATCGTCGCGAGCCACAGCGCCACGTTCGAGCCCGCGGGGGCGCCGATCGCGTTGACGATGAGGGGGTAGATCGCGGCGACGGTCCCGAAGGCGAGCGCGACCTGGATGATGGTTCGGGCGACACGGCGGGCCGTGTCGAGGATCTGCGGGTTCATGCGTGTTCCTCCTGAAGTTCCGTGGCTTGCGTGGTGGTAGGGATAGCGGCGGTGAAGGTGGGGACGGTCGCCCGTCCGTGGGCGAACGCGTCCAAGTCGAGGGCGAACTGTTCGAGGGCGGCGACCCGCAGGATCGTCGCCGCCAACGTGCGGTCGAAGGTGGCCTGCCAGGCGAGGGTGTCGGACTTCCCCTCCGCGACGGCCTCGATCCGCAACGCCATGTCCCGCTGCCACCGCTCGAGTTCCGCGTTCGACGCCGACACGGAGACGGTGTCGAGTTGGGAGAGTTTCTCCGCCGTCTCCGCCGCATGCACTTCGGTGCGTTGCGTGGAGGCGCGGATCCCGCGGAGGAACCGGAGCGCGAGGTACGAGAACACGGCACCGATGACGGAGGCGACGATCCCGAAGAAGTTCTGCAGGACCAGGTCGCCGAAATGCATGGCGGGCTACTTCTGCTTCGCGAGCTTGTAGATGAGGGCCTCGACGCGGCGGGTTTGCGGGCCGGGGACACCGTCGATGACGTACCCCTTCCCGTAGACGCCGTTCGCGCGGCCCCAGGTCTGTACTTCCCACCAGTAGATGGGTCCCTCGATGCCGTCGACGGACGCGTAGGACTCTTTGCCGAGGTGGAGGCTGTTGAGGTAGGCGGCGACGTCGCGGACTTCGGTGGCGCGGGAGGTGGTGACCTTCTCGTCCGCGTACGGGGGACGGATGACGAACAGGAAGTGCTCGTCGAGGTCCCGCGTCTTCCGGTACACGCCGCGGGGGAGGGGTTTCCCCGGCTGCGGGCCCGTGTTCGCGGACACGGTCGTGATCCGCTTGTCGTCGTGGTCGATCGAGTAGACGTACTCGAGGTGGCCGGGGGTGCCGGTGATCGGCTTCCCTGTGTCGGGCCATTCCTCGCAGACGAGGTCCCCGGACTGGGCGTCGCTGATGGGGTGTTCGGGCCATTTCGCCCACGCCCGGAACTTGCTGATGGAGATGTAATGGTCGGCGAGGTCCTTCCCGCCGCGGAGGCCGAGGATCCAGAGCTGGTAGGCGATGCAGTCGTTCCCCGCGGGGAGCGGCCACCACGCCTGCGGGAGCCCCGTCGCCTTCTCGTGGGCGAGTTCACGGGTGCGGGCCTGATCGAGCGTGTACTTCAGGGTCATCAGAACGGGACCTTCCAAGTCGAGACAGGGAGCGAATGGGTAGCGGCAGCGATCAGGCCGCCGACCGCGATCGTCATGAGGACCACCCAGACAGCAGCCATCGCGACACGGGCAGCCCGGATCCGGGTCCGGGCGAGGGCAGCCTTCAACGTCATGCGTGAGGGCGGGATCTTCTAGAACCCGAGTACCGCGGCGAGATACGTCAACGTGTCGCCGTTGTTGTGACTGATCGTGATGTCGGTCGTATACGTCGACTGGCTGTTCCCCGCCGGGATCGTGACCGTCCACGACCCAGGCCCGGTCCCCGCGGCAGACGCGAGGACCGTCACAGTCCCGGCGAGAGACCCGATCCGGTTATAGGCGACCTGGATCGACGGGTCCGTGGGCGCGTTCCCACGCAGCGACAAGATCCCCGACCGGGGCATCCCCGCGATCGTGACCGACGCGCCGGACGCCGCGCTCCCAGCAGCGTGCTGCACTGCAGCGAGCTCCCCCAGAGACTCCTGATGGAACACGCCCCCGTATTTGAGGATGTCGTAGGAGCCGCCGTCACTGTTCGCGGCTTCCACGACGGAAGCCGTGTATGCGCCGGCGAAGGACACGTTGTGGGGGACGACACGGACGGCGGTCGTGGACAGGGTCGAGACGAGGCCATCTATGCGGCCACCCTCGAGCATGACGCGGGCGACGGAACCGGACCGGCCCACGGTCGAGTCGACGAAGTCAACAGTCCCGACCCCGGCCCCGTACCCGAAGATGTGGCATCCGACGAAGGACAGCGCGGACTGGATCGACCCGGGACCGCCGATGATCGCGCCGCTGTTGGTGGAGTTCTCGAGGTGGGTGCCGAGAAGCGCACCCGAATACAGGTTCACGCCTGCAGCGAGGTAGATGTTGCATCCGTACGTCGCGTCGGCGTACCAGTAGCCGCCGGAGGCTTGGAGAACGTTCCAGTCCCCGCCGGTGATCCGGACCCCGAACAGCACGCAGCCGACGATCGACGCGGACTGGCAGGAGAGGACGAGGGGAGCGAAGATGCGCGTGTTCGTGAGGTTCACGGCGCCGCCGGGCGCGTCGAGCTGCAACCCGACGGCGGCCCCGGACGTTTCGATGAGGACGGAGTCGAAGGGGGCATCGTTGTTCGACGTCGCGATCCACCCGACGGACGTGTAGTTACTGACCCGGATGTCGCGGTATTTGCTGCCGAGCGACGGGGCGATGCCGCCGCTGACGGTCCAGGTGGTGTTGATCGCGGTCGCGGCGATGCTGTTGCAGTCGAACCAGACGCCTTCGATGATGAGGCCGGCTTGCTGCGTTGCGGTGTACAGCGTCGTCGCGCCGGTGCGTCCACGGATGATGGTGGTGTTGCTGCCGGACCCGCGTAGGGGTGTCCCGTGCGTGTTCGTGAGTGCGGTGACGAGGTAGGTGCCGGCGGGGAGGTAGACGGGCTGCCCACTGTCGATCGCGGCTTGGATCGCGGCGGTGTCGTTCGTGACGCCGTCGCCTTTCGCGCCCCCGCCGTACTGGGGGTCGCGGACGTTCGCGACGGCGGCACCGGCAGTGTTGATGCCGTCTTCGAGGTGGTTGATGTTCGCGGCGGAGAGGTAGGGGCCGCCGCCGTCGATGAAGGGCCCGATCTTCGTGTATCCCATGCCGGGGCTCCTAGGTGAGGTTGTTGTAGCCGTACACGCGGACGATGCCGGAGAACGTGTTCGGGGACGTCATCGAGATCGAGAAGCCGTCATACGACGCCGTCGACTCGTTCACGAACCCGGTCTGCACCGACGACGCCGCCGACGACGCGATACTCGCCGACTGCACATTCGCGGTCGTCGGCGTCGTCAACGCGGGCCCGAACAGGTCGATGACCCCGTTCGAGGTCATCCCGATCGCGATGCCGTTATCGATGGGGACCGTCGTCGCCGCTGACGACGACGTCACCGTCCGGGTGGTGCCCGCGTCGACTCCGCGGACGTAGTCGTAGGTGGATGTGGTGAGGTCGGTGCCCGCGGCGCGGAGCCGGAACGCGAGACTGTTCGTCGCCGACCGGGTCGAGGACGTCCACGTGATCCGGTAGTTGTCGTAACTGCCGGAGAAGACACCGTTGACGGACATGATCGTCCCGTTCGTGATCGTGATCGCCCCGTTGGGGGAGACGACGACGCCGGTGCCGGCGACGGACGTGGGGATGATCCCGTTCAATGCGGTCTGGTTGACGACGTTGATGATCTTGTTCAGGATCGCGGCGGTGATCGTCTGACCGACGGCCATGAGGGAGATAGCCATAGGGGCTCCTTTAGAATCCGGTCGTCGGGACGGGGGAGACCTCGATGGCGGCGCCGGTGGTGTGCGCGATCGCGCCCGCCGCCCTGGTCACGGTGAGGGTCTGATTCAGTCCCGACGTCGACACGGCCGTGACCGTGCACTGGTCGAGGGATGTGCCGACGGTGATCGTGTACGGGGTGACCGTGGACATGAGGGTCCCGTCCGTCGACGTCACCGCGACGGTCGTGTCGGTCGCGGTCATCGCGGTAGCGAGGACCACGGAACCGCCGTTCCCGGCCAGAGCCGTGTCCGCCACCGCCGGCGGTGTCAGGACGGGTGCGACGGTGAACGTGAACTTCGACGCATCAACCGTGTGGGCCTCGTTGCGGGCGATGACCCAGCCGTCCCACGTCGAGAACCCGAGCGTCGCCGCCGGCAGGCCCGTGAGCTGCACCCGATCCCCCGGCACCAGGCTGAGGAGGTCAGCGGACCGGTCGGTGGGGGTGGTGACGGCGTCGACGGTGAACTGCTGCACCCGAATCCCGATGTTCTTCCCCCGGTTCAGGCGGTCCTCACCCCACAGGCGCAGATCCCCCGGATCCGTCAGCAGGACCGTCTCGGACAGGCCCGCCGTGATCGCCCGCGCCGAGACGGTGAGGATCGTCGGGTCGGTGACCGTGACCGTGCGGGTGGGTCCGGCGACGTCGACGGATTCGGCGACGTTCGTGATGTCCCGCACGAACGACGGCAACCCGTCCAGCTCGGCGGACTGCAACGGACCGGTCCCGTCGGTGGCCCGGAACGCGGCCTTCACGATGGTGGGCCGGTCCCGGTCCCGGACCTGGATCTGCTCCACCGGCGTCGCGCCCTGCAAGTACGAAAGTGCCCCGCTGGGGAGCACGACCGGGGTGGTGAGGGCACCGGTGGTGGTGCAGAAGAGGTGGCCCTGCTCGGTGCGGACGATGTCGTTGTACACGTCCAGCACGGACCGGTTCGACACGTCCGGGAACCCGATCGGTGCCCCCCACAGGGATGCCCGCCCGTCATACGCGGCCGACGACAGGTCCGTGGAGAGGGTGTCGAGGACCGCGCGACGCTCATCCTCCGTGTCGTAGAGCGCGTTCTGCTCCAACGACCCCGACAGGGTGTGCACGACCCGCTGCACCGTCCCCGACAGGGACGGCCCGCCGGCCGGGGCGACGATGTTGAACCCGACCTCGAGGGGCTGCATCGCGGTCCCCGCCGACAGCATCCCTGCCGGGACCGTGTAGCCGCGCACCGCGGACTCCATGAACGTGGTGCCCACCGCTTGCCCGTCGAGGAACAACGTCAACTGGTGCGCCCAATAGGACCCCGACGTCTGCCACACGAGCGTCGAATAGAGGGCCAGGTAGTGCGGGGAGGTGGACTCCGCCGCCGTATACGTGTGCGTCACCGGCGCCTGCGGGCCGCCCTGCACTCCCACCGACGACGGCGTCACGATGATCTGCGCCGAATCCGAGAAGCCCGGCCCGACCGTCCAATACGGGAACAGGTTGAACGTGATCGTGGAACCCGGATACACCCAGAACGCCCACGACCCGTACACGTACGACCGCGTCGTGTCCGTCGGGATCGGGTACCCGATCGACGTTTTCAGGACCGTGTTCCCGTGCGTGGTCCCGAACCGGGTCGTCTCCCCCGGCCCCGCCGCCACCGTCACGGCAGTGCCCGGGAGGGCGACGTTCTGGGTCTGCCCGAACTGGATGAGCGTCGTCGACGTCGTCGCGGACGATGACCAGGCCGTGAACGGCCCCAACGGGGACGACTTCTGTTCGAGGCCCGCGGTCGCTCCGGACGGCTCGTCGAGACGCCAGAACAGGGGCGGGTTGTAGATCGCGGTCAGGCCGTCCGCGATGGAGGTGAGCTCGTGCCGGCCCGCGGTGCCGAGCATGTCGTCACACGTGACCCGCAACTGATGCCACGTCGCGTCATCCGCCGGGATCTCGACACTGAGGATCGTGGTGTGCACGAGGCGGGTGCCGAGCAGCCAGGAGACCCCCATCCCCTCCGTCACCGTCGTCGCCAACGGGGAGCCGGTGTTGCCGGGGGTGAAGCGGCCGTCGGAGTTGTTGAGGGTGAACGTGAACGTCTGCGGCGTCGTATCGGAGAACTGGTCGGTGCGGCCGCCCGCGAACGTGATCCCCTCACCGAACTCCACATAGGAGGTGACGTCGACGTAAGCGCCGCCCGTGCCGCAGGCGAGCGCGATCTGATGCGGGGAGATCGGGCCGCCACCATATACGGGCCCCTGCGGGGTGAGCGTCGCGGACGGGGTGAGCGTCGCGGACGGGGTGAGGCCAGGAGTGACGATCCGGCCGGTCATATCGTGCCGAGGACGTTCTTCGGGATCGCGCCCTGCCTCGTGCCGGTACGGATCGCGTCGACGACGTACTGGCCGAACTGCGCCGCGTTACCGACCATCGCGCCCTGCACGGTCACGTTCACCGTCACCCCACCAGCGGCGGCACGGTTCGCGGCGAGAGCACCCGCCCCGCCGACGGAACCGGCGACGTTCACGCCGATGCTGCTACCGGAGACGCCGGGGATGAGTCCCGCGACGGCGGCATGCACCGACGCCGTGTTACCGACCAGGCCGTTGATGAGGCCCTGGACGATGTTCTTTCCGTGCTCTGCGAACACCGTTGACGGGGAATGGATGCCGAGGATGTTCTTGAACGTGCCGATCACGCTCCCGGCGATGTTCGACACGGCGTTCCCGACCGCGCCAATACTGCCGGTGATCCCGTTGATGAGGCCCTGGATCGCGTCCCGGCCCGCGTTGAGGAGCCATGAGCCTGCGTTGCGGAAGAAGCCCATGATCTGTCCGGGGATCGCCCGGACGATGGCGAGGAGCCGGTTCCAGCCCGCACGGAAGTAGTCGACGACGAATCCCCAGACGCCGCGCCAGAAGTTCAGATAGCCGCGAGCGGAGGAGATGAACCAGGACACGATCCCGTTCCAGATGCTGCGGAAGAAACCGGACACGGCACGCCACACGGTCTGGAAGACGACCTGATTCGCGTGCCACAGGGTCGACCACAAATGCCCGATCGACTTGAGGGTGTCACCGAACCACTTGCACACCGCACCCCACACCGTCTGCAGGAACGCGCACACCTGCTTCCAATGCGTCACGAGGCCGACGATGACGACGATCAGCGCCGCGATGATGAGGATGATGACCCCGATCGGGTTCGCGTCCATCGCGACGTTGAGGAGCCACTGGGCAGCGGTCCACCCCATCGTCGCAAGCTTCACGACGCCCATGACACCCTGCACGATCATCGCGCCGGCGGCGTACGCCTTCTGTGCGATAAACACAGCCGTGAATGCCCCCGCAAGGCTCCCGATGACGATCGCGAAGGTCCGCGCGGCGGGGTTCCCGTCCTTCAACGCTCCGAAGAAGCCGCCGAAGACACGGACACCCTGCGTGAACGCGGGCAGCAGCGTCGTCCCGACCGTGATGCCCACCGCCTCGAGAGTCGACCGGGCTTGCGCAAGCTGCTGATTGAAGTTCGTCTGGGTCTCCGCCCAGCCCTTCACCTTCCCGCCCGTCTCGGACGAGGCAGCACCGATGACCTTGACGTTGTTCTCAAACGCGCCCATATGGTCGCCCGTGAGGTGCAGCGCGACGGAGAGACCCTGCTGACCGCCGGTCATCTTCGACAGGGCGCCGGTGAACGTCTGCGCGGCCCCCTGGTTCGCGGTCAATGCCGCGGAGAAACCTTTGGATGCGTTCTCGGACGCGGCCCACTGCTTCGCGAGGTTCGCTTGCTGCGGCGTCATCGCCTTCACCGCAGTGGTCCAGTCCTTCTGGGTGATCGTGCCCTTCTGGTACGCGGTCGCGACGGACTGAACCGACGCGGGCAGGTTCTTGAACATCGTGTTCGCGGACTGCGCGGCGAGCCTCGACTGGTTGAACGCGTTCTGGAGGACGAGTCCGCCCTTGCCCATGTGCTGCGTGATCGCGGTGACGAGCTGGTCGAGGGTGCCGGTGAGTCCCTTCTTCCCGAGCTGCTGAGCGACGGTCGTCGAGTTGAGGCCCATCGCGGCCATCTCTTTGGTCTGCACCTGCGTCGGGTTCGCGAGAGAGATCAGCGCATGGTTCAGGTTCTGGGATGCCTGATCGGCGGAGATACCTTCCCCGGTCATCGTCGCCATCGCGCCGGCGACCTGCCCGAACGACAGGTGCAGCGACGCGGCGGTCGGGAGAACGTTGTGCAGGGATCCGGCGAGTTCCTCCATCGTCGTCTTGCCCTGCGACACCGTCGCGATGAGTTTCGATGTCGTGTCCGCGGCCTTCGATGCAGGGAACGAGTAGTCCGTCATCGCGGTCGTGAGGGCGTCGGCGACGGTCTTAACGTCGGCGCCGCCGATCTTCGCGCCCTGCGCCGCCGCCGCCATGACCTTCAGGCCCGCAGCGCCGTGGTAGCCGGCGGACTCGACGAGATACATGCCCGACGTGACCTCGCCGGCGGTGAGGCCGGTCTGGGAGGCGATGTCGAGCATCCCCTGCTTCACCTTGTTCAGCGACTTCGCGGACTCGCCCGCGTCAGTGACGAGCCGCAGCGACGCGGCTTGGAACCCGGCCGCGAGGTACACGGACCCGGCGACGGCACCCGCGGTCGCTTCCGCCGCGATCTTCGGCAGTTCACCGAAGGACCGCTTCATCGTCCGCGACGATTCCTCCGCCGACGCCGCTACGCGGCGCAGCGACGCGGTCGCGTTGATGTCCCGCCCGAAGAGGTTGAACTGCAGATCCTTCGAGACCATCGGTTCACCCCTTCATGGATTCGTTGTACGCCTCAGCGAAGTCGACGAGCATGTCGAAGTCGTTGACCGACAGGTGGTCGACCTGGTCGGGGGTCAGGTGGCAGACATGCGCGAGGAGACCGAGGTACTGGCAGCGTCGCTTCCAGAGGTCTCCTGTGTAGGGTCCGGGGCCTCCTGCAGGTCCAGGTCACCGATCGCGAAGTTCAGCGCATGGAGTTCGGTGACTTCGCCCTTCCGGGTTTTGAGGAGCCAGACGAGGGCCTGCATCGCGGCGCCGTCCATCTCCGCGAGCCCGTCGATGAACTGCTTCGTCGTCAGACCCGACTTCGCTTTCAACTGGATCGCGTCGAAGACGGTCAGTTTCTGGAAGTCGAACTCGCCGAGGTCTTCCTCGCCGAGCTTCACATGGACGATGTTCGATGCCATACGTGTTCCCCTTTATTTGATAGTGCTGGTCGTGCGGTCTACCGGAATCCTGCTTCGCGGCAGATGATGTCGATCGCTTTCAACATGCGGGCCTCGTCGAGGGGTTCCGCGGCTTTCAACGTCCGGTAGAAGAACGGACGCTTCCCGATGACACCTTTCGTCCCGTTCGTGAATGTCCCGTCACCGTCGTCGCCGTCGGAATGGTTCCCGAGTTCGTAGATCGACGCCTCGGGTGATATGCGCCGGTTGATCCGGATCCGGACACCCGCGGACTTGAGCGAGAAGTTCGGGCGGATGTAGCAGCCCTCCGCGGCTTTGTGGAGGCCGGCGGAGATCGCGGCGGACTTCACCCGCTCGACATGGTCCGCGCCGAGCTCCTCAACCGCGGCCCGCACCTCACGGCGCAGCGACGCGGCGAACTTCTTGTCGACGAGCCGCATCTCGAGGACGAGGCGACGCATGTCGACCTCGAGCGCGACCGGCATTCAGATCGTCGAGTCGGTGGACGTGTAGACGGCCTGCAACGCCCCGTTCACACCGTCGTCGAGGAACGCGGCGGTGAGTTTCTGGGCGAGGACCGTGGGCCCGTCGACGTTGACCTCACCGGAGTCGAGGAACGCGGTCGGGGCGTAGAACGACAGGACCGCCCCGCCGGGAGCCGCGAACTTGAGCTGCAGCGCGAGGGGCGAGTCCCCGACGTAGGCGTCGTACAGGCTCCGGGAGAAGAACTCCGCATCGAAGTCCGCGGAGTACTCACGCCACCCGTTCTCGATCTGCTCCGCCCGCACCCCATTCGTACCCAACTGGTACCGGTCCGTCTTCAGCGCGTTCTTCCCCTTGATCGACGCGGTCTTCACCGTCCCGACCGCCGTACCACCCGTGTTCGTGTACACACCCCCCGTCGTCGCGGTCGTGCCACCGCCGATGAGGGTGCCCTGCAGGAACTGGAACGACGTCGTCGCCGCGTTGTACGACGCCGTCTGCAACGCGGTCGCGGCCCCGTAGTTGATGCCCGTCGGCGACCCCACATAGACGCCCGACGCGTGCGCGGCCTTCGCGACCGTGACGAGGGTGGACACGTACGGGCCCGACCCCGTCGCCGCACCCACGGTCTGCACGACCTCCTCGTTCACTCCCGTGTCCAACGTGACGTAGGCGCCGGCGGGGATCGCGGCGGCCGTCGAGATCGTCGCCGCCCCGGCGGTCACCGCCGCGGCGAGAGTCGTCGCCGCGAACCCGTTCGACGGGGTCGCCTCATCGAGAGCGTCGATCGTCAGCTTCGCCTTGACTTCCTCGTTCGTGCCGACGGACACCTCCCAGTCGGTGATCTTGCAGCCCGGGTACGTGAACGCGTTCTGGGTCAGGACACCGGTCGTGTCCGGACGCACGATCTGCGTCGTGAACGACTTCCCCTGCAACGCCCCGATGTTGTGCACCTGCTGATACAGGCCCCCACCGACCGACGTCGGCGTCGCCGTGAACGACCCGAGCATGTGCTGCAGGATCAGACCGAACCCGTTCGTCGTGACACCGAACTCGAGGTCACCGCCCGCCTCACGGGCCGCGTTCACCCGCCGCGCCGCACGCGCGACGAGACCACCACCCCGCAGACCCATCCCCTGCGACGTGTTCTTCTTCAGCTTCACCGACTCCTTGTCGAACTCGATGAACCGAGTCACGGCGACGGGCGTGCCAACGGTGGTCTCGGTCGCGATGCCGAGGGTTGCGGAGAGGCCAGCGCCTACAGCCATGAGGAGTCCTTATCTACAGACGGTGGTGGTGGTGGTCAGTTAGTGGGAGCAGAAGGGGCAGTGACCGGCTCGACAGCAGCGACCTCCGAGTCGACGCTCACGTCAGGCGACTTCGCGGACGACTTCGCCCACCCCGGACGGTCCTCGAACGACAGGTCCTCGTCGGGGATCTCGACCGTCCCGCCGTCGGCGACGTTGTACTCGATCCCGTCGCGGGCGATGCTCTGCCGGAAGCCGGTGTTGTTCTTGTACGTCGCCACAGGAGGCTCCTTCACGGGATGTAGGTGTTCTGAATCTGAAGATCGAAGTGGATCTGCGCGACGACACCCGCACCACCGGCCGCGTCGTGGTCGTCGTCGGTCTGCGTCAACCCGAGGTTCGAGACGAGCCCGACCCCGCCCCGCGTGAGCAGGCCACCCAACGTCGGATCCGCGTGCACCAACCGGACGACACCGTCGTAAAGGTCGATCGCGGCATCCCTCGCCGCCTTCTGCCCCGGCCCGGCCGTCTCGACGTAGACGAGGCCGGGGAGCGTGTACTGCTCCTCGATGCGGGTCGCCCCGAGCTCGACGTACGTGTTCGTGCCCGTCCCGGCCGTGCCCGCGGTCGTGTCGGTGCGGCCGATGATGACCCACACCCCCGATGCGGTCGTGGGCAGGTTGTCGGCGACTTCCACGACCGGGTTGATCGACGTGAGGGCCGGGATCGTGACCGTCCCGATGGTCTGACCGTTCGTGAGGCCGGCGACGAGGTAGTCGATCGCCGCCCCGATCGAGGTGCCCATCAGGCGATCCCCGGCGGGCGACGCCACGGCTCGAGAAGCTCCATCACCGCGTTCGGGACCAGATAGTTCCCGACCACCGTCGCGTCATCCCCACCCGCCGACCCGAACGGGGTCCCCGCACGGAACGGGAGCATCTTCTGATACCAGTGCTTGATCAGCTCCGACGCGGCGATACGGATGTCGGCGGGGATCGTCGTCAACCCGGCCGTATATGTGACCGACACGAGAGCGGCGAACAGAGACGAACCCCACGTCGTTGACCGGGTCAGGATGTTCGTCGACCGGTCCCACAGGTACGAATACCCGGTAGCGGCTGTCCCGAACGTCTGCTCCGTCAACGTCACCGTCGTCGGCCCGTTCGACTCGAGGACCGACGTGACCGCCGACACCCACCGCTCCGGGAGCACAATCACCGACGTCCGGCCCGGGAACACCTGCGTCCTCACCGACGGGAGAAGCGCGCCGGTGATGTTCTCCACCACGGAGCGGGCACCCTCCATGTAGAGGCGGAGGAGTTCGTCCTGCGACGAGTCCGACGCCTGGATCCGCAACGTCGGCTTCAACTCCGCCAACGACACGAGACTGAGGGTCGGTGCCTCGACCGTGAACTGGTCCGACTGGCCGCCGGAGATGAGCCCGGAGAGGGTCCAGACGATCAGGTAGGTGCCGACCTGCGTGGCGGGGATGTTCGCCGTCGCGGTCGATGTCGTGATCGTGACGGTCTGCGCTGTCGTCGAATAGGTGGCCGTGGTCCCGTCCGGGGCCGTGACGGTGCAGGACACCGTGGACCCCGTCAGGTCCGTCCCCGCGACGAGCTGCGCCGCGTAGGTGGTGCCCTGAAGAACGATCATCGGCTAGTGCGCCTGCCCCGGCAGCGGCACATCCGCCGACTGCGTCTTCGACTCGGTCTTCGTCTCCGGCGTCACCTGCGACGGCTCCGCCGCCGCACGACGCCCGGAACGGATCACCTTCGCCTCCGGCCCATACGACTGCGGGCCCGGCGTCTCCACCGCACCCGTCGACGACGTACCCAAGTCACCGAACTCCACCGTCACCGCAGCCGGCGGCGCATCCACCGCACCCGTCGACTCGGGATGGCCCGGCACCTGCTCAACCACGACCGGGTCGGTCGGGGTCGGGACGGCGCCCGTGGACTGCGGGGTCGTGACCCCATCGAACTCGACCGCCATGACGGCTCCTTCTGTAGTTATCGGGACCCGGGACGGGCCAAGGGGAACTCGTGCCCGCCCCGGGAGCTCAGGTCAGCCCGGTAGTGGACCGAATCGGCGCTCATACTCGAGCACCTTCTGTCGCGCCTCGAGCGCTGCTTGCAGCGCCTCTTTGTTCTCCCGAGCAGTGATGGTCGAATGCTCGGAGTGGGTCAGGAGGGCGAGGTTCTCGGACCGGTTGTCGGTCCGGACATGGTTGATGTGATGGACGTGCTCGTCCTGGCGGAGCCGCCGGCCGAGTGACTGCTCGACCACGAGGCGATGCTCGGCGATCCAGCCATTCTTGTATGCAGCTGGATGGTCCGGCTCGTAGACCCGGACATAGCCCTGAGAGTCGATGACTGCCGGCTTGCCGTTGTGAATGCGGTCGAGCGCCCGTTTGATGTGTCCCGCACCCATGCACTCGCGGGAGCAGTAGATGCGTCCCTTCCCGCGCCACTCGGCTTCGGAAGGTTTGAGACTGATCTGTTTCCCGCAGACAGCGCACGTCTTGATGACCGGTGTCTTTGTCTGCGCGATGTTGTGGCACTCGCGGGAGCAGAACCGGCGACGGGCGTCTTCAGATTTCATCACCCAGAACTCGGCACCGCAGAGCTCGCAGGGCTTGTAACGGCCGGTTCGGGGCTTGACGGGCATCTCGCGGCCCGAGTTGAACTTCCCCATGCACTCGCGGGAGCAGAACTTCCGCGGCTGGGAAGGGTAGGACTGGAAGGTCGAGCCGCACTGCTGGCAGGTGCGATCGACCTTCCCGGATAGGTAGGAACCGGTGGACACGGTGCCCCTTTCGGGAGTGGTGGGTGACTGAATCCCTCAGTCACCCACCACGTTACAGCACCGAACCCTACAGGCCGGTAACCGTTCCGAAGGCTGCCGGACGGTAGATCGCGAGGGCCAACCTTTCCTCTGCCCTGATGGCAGTTTGGTTACGCTGGAAGTAGTCTGAGTGCGAGTTGGACGCCTCGACGGTCAGTCCGCCCTTGCGGAAGATCTGACCACCCTGCGCGAACGCACCCACGATCGCGGTACCCGACGTGACCGCGTTCGTCGCCACGACACGCTTCCCCCAGAGGGTCTGGTTCGCGGAGTCGACGAACGGGCCACCCGCGAAGTAGTTCCCGGTACCGGTCGCCTTCGAGAGGAGGATCGTCTGCCAGACGGTCGGGTTGATGACGATCGCGTCGGGCTCGAGGAACGTCGTGGTCCGGATCGCGGTGATCTGCCGCAGGATCGCGTCCATGTCGTTGTCCCCGGACAGGGACGGCGCGGTGCCCTTCACGATGCTGGTGGCGATGCCGGGCCGGTTCAGGATCCCGACGAGGTTCGCGCCGGTGCCGTCTCCGGAGAGGAGCTGCGCCTCCTCGGAGATGCGGACGAAGAGGGACAGGCGCCGGTCGATGTACGACTGGATCTGCTCGAAGTCCTCGAGCATCTCGTCGGTGACGGGGAGGAACGTCGCGATCTTGTGGAGGGTCTCGTCGACCTTCGTGAACGCGAGCGCGGACTCGGGCTTGAGTGCGCCTTCCGCGGTGGCCGCGGCAGCGTTGGTGGCGGACGACTCGACGAGGTACCGGATCAGCGGCGTCGAGGTGGTGCCCTGCGGGAAGAGGTCCGCGATGGTGAGGGGCTGGAAGCGGATGTCGACGATGCCGGGGAGCACGGTCGGGGTCTGGATCGGCGCGTACCCGCCACCGGGCGTACCGGCGGTGCCCTCGGAGAGGAGCGTCTTCATCTCGATCGCGCCCGTCGTCCAGGACGAGGACTTCGAGTTGAGGCCCTTGAACTGCTTGTAGCCCGCGGACTCGACGAACTGCTGCCCGATCGACTTCGCGGTCGCGCCGGTGTTGCCGAGGTCGGCGCCGGCGTCCTCGATGGGGTTCCCCGCCGCGGACATGAACGACTTGCGGCGCTCCTCCACGGACTCGAGGTCCTTCACCTCGCCGAGCCACTTCTTCAGCTCGATGTCGACGTCGTCGGACTTCGACTTCATCTCCGCCGGCGTCAGATGCGTCTCGGCGAAGATGTCGAGGCCCTTCTGCGACAGTTCGCGGACCTTGTCCTTGGCTTCCTTCAGAGTCGGCATGACTCAGTTCCCTTCAGTGAGGTTGGCGTAGTAGAACCGCTTACGGGCGGCCATGAGTTGCTGGTCGATCGAGTGGTCCTCAACGGTCACTGCGGTCACGGTGGCGGGCGGCGCGGCCTTGGCGGCGTCGGCGGTTCCCGGGGCGGTAGCGGCGGAATCGGCGTCCTCATCGGGGTCACGGATGCCGAGGGCATCCATGAGCTCATCCACAGACGCGTCCGCGGCTTGGATGAGCGCTATCGCCTGCTGCACGGCAGCAGGAAGCGTGGTGGCGTCGACCTCAGCGAGGAGGTCGATCGCTTCGTCGATCGCGGCGTCGGTCGCTTGGATGAGCGCGGCCGGGTCGGTCGCGTCTTCCGTGTCGGCGTCCTTCACGGTCGCGGTGGTGAGGGACCGGGCGACGGCGGTGCCGCGAGCCGTCGGGGGAGCGGCGGCGACGTCGGGGTTCGCGCCCGTGTCACCACCCTGCGGGTCGTCCCCGACCTGCACGTTCGCGCCGAGCTGGATCGCATGACGGGCGATCGCGTCGAGGTGGGCCTGATCCGCGGACGAGTTCCGGCGACCCGCTTTCCCCTCGACACCCTTCGAGGAGAGGATCACCGCTTCCCGGTTCGAGGGGATCGCGACGAACGCGCCGTTCAGGAGCTCCCGCGTGACGGTCGCGACGCCGTCCTTCTGCGTCTTCTCCGACATGAACGCGACGGACGTCCGGTTGATGTGCCCCTCTTTGACGAGGGTGCGGGTGTCCTGCGCATGCTGCAGCGACGAGTAGGTGCCGTCGACGATCATGGCGCCCTTACCGGCACCCATCACACCCTCATGGTCGATCCACGGACGCCCGGACCCGACGGTGCCGCGGACGGACATCTCGTGGTCGATGTCGAACGTGATGTGCTCCGGGAGGGGCTGCTTCCACTCCTCCGGCAGGAGCGTCTCCCCGTCACGATCCTTCGTCGGCGCGGAGAGCACGACCTGGAACGTGCCGGGGAAGGCGTCGTCCGTGTTCGTGATCGTCGCGTCCTTACGGATGACGTCCATCTACTGCTCCTGTCCGAAGGTGAGGGTGCAACCGCACCCATCAGGCGTCTTCACGCCCGTCGGGAATACGCCATCGATCGCGGCGACGGCCCCCTGAAGTCCGGCATGCGCTACACAGCCCGGGCCGGTCGTCCAGCCCTTGACGGTCGCGCCGCGCGCCATCGCGACACCGGCACGGCCACCCCAATCCCGCGCCGACACGGCCTTCCCACCCGACGTGATCGCCGCCTGCGGTCTCCCCGCCCCGAGAGCCTGCTGCGCCGCGTCCGATGCGGCCTGCTGCCCCGCGTCGACCACTTCCTGCGCCTCCCCCGCCT
>Ga0157369_10000779_pt1 | contig 41123 bp, 28 predicted proteins | sample C25metaG_FD_113461 | JGI IMG/M metagenome (GOLD analysis project Ga0157369, IMG submission 113461) | Corn rhizosphere microbial communities from Kellogg Biological Station, Michigan, USA - C2-5 metaG | ecosystem: Host-associated > Plants > Roots > Rhizosphere > Soil | place: USA: Michigan... | reverse complement strand
GAGGCGAGGCGCCGCAAGACTATCGCTTCCAAGGCGAGAACGGGACCGTCACGCTATCGCAGTTGTTCGGCCGGCACGATACGCTCATCACCTACAACTGGATGTTCGGACCGCAGCGCGAGCGGCCGTGTCCGATGTGCACCTCGCTCCTGAGTGCGCTCGACGGAGAAATCCCCGATCTTCTCGAACGCACGGCATTCGCCGTGATCGGACGCGCTCCGATCGAGCGGCTCCTCGCATTCAAGCGCGAGCGCGGCTGGCGTTATCTGCCGATCGTCTCGTCGGGCGGCAACACGTTCAACCACGACTATGCGGGCGAGCAGCCCGATGCGGGCGACAATCCCGCCCTGAACGTATTCGTGCTGCGCGACGGCACCGTTCGGCACTTTTGGGCCGAAGAGATGGGGTTTGAGACAGCCGACCCGGGCCAGGACCCGCGCGGCGCGCCCGATCTCATGCCGCTTTGGACGCTGCTCGACAAGACGCCTCAAGGGCGCGGCGTCGATTGGTATCCGCGGCTCGAGTACGGCTCGCCGGCCCCGTGAGAAGGCAATCGAAGGCTAGCGCCGCGCCTGCGTCGCCATCCGAACAGCCAGCGCGGCGAGCACGGTGCCCATCAGCCAGCGCTGCACCGTGACCCAGCTAGGCCGCGTCGCCAAAAACGCCGCGATCGAACCGGCCATCATCGCGACAACCGTATTCACGGCCAGGCTCGCCGCGATCTGCAGGCTGCCGAGCGTGAGCGACTGAGCGAGGACGCTGCCGCGGTGCGGATCGATGAATTGCGGCAGCAGCAAAAGGTAGAGCACAGCGATCTTCGGATTGAGCAGATTCGTCACGAGGCCCATCACGAACAGTTTGCGCGGGCTGTCCACGGGCAAATTGCGCACTTCGAACGGCGAGCGGCCGCCCGGCTTCAACGCTTGCCAAGCGAGATAAGCCAAGTAGAGCGCACCGCCGAGCCGCAGCGCGTCATAGGCGAACGGAACAGCCAGCAGCAACGCGGTGATGCCGCATGCCGTGCTGACCATATAGAAGACGAACCCGAGCGCGACGCCGCCGAGCGAAATCATGCCCGCGGCTCGACCCTGGCAGAGCGAGCGCGAAACGAGATAAATCATGTTCGGGCCGGGCGTCAGCGCGATGCCTAGCGCGACTAGACCGAAAGCAAGCAGGGAACTGGACGTGGGCATTGCATCTCCTCGATAGGTAAAAGATGGCCATTCATGCCCAGGCGCGCGGCCAATTCGGTCCCGCACTCCCCGATGGTGAACTCCATCTCACGGCGCCAGTCGCGCGGTCCGATCGATTATTCCATGCTTCGCGCGAATGCGTCGCGGGGCGCGCGCAGCCGCGCTGTCGTCATGCGACAGCGGCGGCGCCGGCCTCGGATCCGAGCCGGGCTTGGACTTCGCGCATCAAACCCTCGACCCAGCGGCGCAGTAGTCCATCGAAGCAAACGGCGGCCGTCGAGCCTGCGATGAGGCGGTAGACGTCGTTGCGGCGCACCTTCGAGATCCGCTCGGGATCGAGCCAGGCTTCGTTCTCCGCCAGCAGTTTCAACGTCTCCAAGCCGATCAGGATCGGCCATAGGCAAGCGAGCCGAAGACGGACCGACGCGCGCGGAATCGCGAGCGCATAGTCAAGCGCGTCGCGGTAATGCGCGAGCGCGGTCGTCATCAGTTCGGCCAGCACCGGCTTGGCCCGCGACGAGGCATCCGGCGCAAGCAGCGCAGCCGGCGTGAGCCCGTGACGCTCGAGCAGGGATGAGGGCAGATAACAGCGGCCGATGCGCAGATCCTTTGCACAGTCTCGTAGGATGTTCGTCAATTGCAGCGCTTTGCCGAAGCGGATGCCCCGCGCGACGGCCGCATCGTGCGGCGCGGCGAATATGCCGGGCACATGTGCGCAGGTCATCCTCGTCCAAAACTCGCCGACGCAGCCCGCGACCAGATACGTGTAACGGTCGAGTTCCGCCGGCTCGCGCAGCGCGTCCATCCGCCCCGAATCTTCGGCCGGGAACGTGCGCAGGTCGAATTCCATCCCGGTTGTCAGGGTAATGACGATCTCTCGCACCGCGGCGCGATCGGCCGACGCGAGTTGCTCGAGCAGCGTAAGGGCCGCGGTAAGCGATTCGAGCAGGCGTTTCTCGTCGGCGAGCGCTTGCTGCCCGGCCACTTCATCGGCCACTTCGCCGATCGCGGCGAGCGTCGGCGCACTCTTGTCGCCGCCGACCGCAGCTCGCAGCGCCAGCAGCAAGCGCAAGCGGCGCGTGGGGTCGATGAGCGAGGTATCGGCGATCGTGTCGGCTGCCCGGGCCAGCAAATAGGCAAGCCCGACCGGCTCGCGCATCGGTCCCGGCAGAATACGCAACGTCAAATAGAACGAGCGCGAAACACTCTTGAGCAGGGGGCCGAGGAGATCGGCCCGGGCAACGTTGGACATGAATCGGACGAGAAAAAAGGCGCACGGCTAGGGTGCGCCATTGTAGCCGCCCGGCTCGCCCGCCCGCTTCGCGCCGGAAGCGGCGGACGGCGAGGCAGGCAGGCGCAGGGACGAGAGCGGCCCCCGGCCTCCCGGCTACCGTGCGCGCCGCGCGAAACTCGGCGCGCGGTCGGCGCCGAGCACGAGCGCGAGCCCCATCAAGATCGCGGCCATTCCGGCGAGCTCCGACGCATGCAGCCGATTGCCGAGAAACACATAGTCCATCAACGCCGTGACGATCGGCACGAGATAGAACAGGCTCGTCACGTTGACCAGGTCCCCGCGTTGCACCAATCGGTAGAACAGCAACTGCGCGAAGACGGAAATCACGAGCCCGAGCCAAACCAGCGCAACGAAGAGCGGAGCGTCGAAGCGGGCGGCGAGCGGCATGGACGGGGCGATCGCCACGCATAGCGCGAGGCTGACGGCGTTCTGCAGCGGCAGCACATCGATCGGAGGTTGCTTGATCTGTTTTTGCAACAGCGCACCGCAGGTCATACAAAGCAGCGCCGCCAGCCCGAACGCGGCGCCGTCCAAGGATGCGCTCGCCGCTGCCGCCCCCGGATGGACCACCAGCGCGAGACCCAGCAGCGACATGCCCAGCCCGGCGATGCGTCGCGCACCGTAGCGTCGCTGCGTGGCGAGCAAGGTCAGAATCGGCTGCGCGCCGAGGATCGTTGCGAGCAATCCCGGCGTGAGCCCGTGCGAGAGCGCGAGCAGATAGCAGATCGAATACCCGCCCGTGATCAGCGCCCCCGTGAGCGCCACGCGCCAGCGCGTGCCGGGCGCGGGCAGCCATCGCCCGCGGCGTGCGCCGAACGCGGCCAAAACCGCGCAGGCCAGCGCAAAGCGCATCAACAGGAAAGCGAAGGCGCTGGCGTGCTCGATGCCGATTTCGGCAAAAATCGCACCGCTGCTCCAGAGCAAAACAAACAGCGAAGTCGTACCGTAAGCCGTCAGTGCGGCTCGAATCGAATTCATTTGAAGACCACCTGTGCAAGGTTGCGAGAACCCCGCGAACGCGTGTCATGCGCGTTCGGCTCGCGCTCGCGCTCGAGCACGAAGCAAAACGCGGCGGCGTTGGCGGGATGCGGGAAAGTCGGGGTTTAGACGCGCGCCGGCGGGGGCGCGGCGATACCGACGACGGCTTGCCTCGGAGGGGGAGGCGAGCCGGCTTGCACGGATACGGCCAGGACTGCGACGGTCGAACGCGACGCGCACCGAACGCCGACGTATGCGTCGGACGTACGGTCGAGTAGGCTGCGTGTGCGCTTGGCGTTCGTCATCGATGTCGAATGGATGAAGGCTTGACGGTCGATCGGATCGAGCCGAATACACTCGAAACCGATCCGAATTGATCCGAAAGGCTGCGGCGACGGTATCGACCGAAGCGGGAAGGACCGACCGTTCGATAGCGTACTCGCGATCGAACGATCGAGCAACGGGCGCACCGCGGATGCGATCTCGCCCTCCGCGTATGGATTTGTTGATGCTCGTGGGCCGCGGCGAGTGCCATACTGGCCATCTTCCGCCCATGCCGTCCAACCCCATGCATGCGCCCATGACTGTCTTGGCCGATGCCGTGCTCATCTTGCATGCGCTGGTCGTGCTCTTCATCGTCGGCGGGTTCGCCGCGACCTGGCTCGGCGCCGCGTGGCATTGGAAATGGGTGAGAGACCGGCGCTTCCGGTCGGTGCATCTGGCCGCCATCGGCATCGTGGCGCTACTCGCCGCGCTCGACGTGCCGTGCCCGCTGACCGCGCTCGAAGAGCAGTTGCGCACAGGCGCAGCCGGCCACGAAGGATGCATCGAGTATTGGGTCGGGCGACTGCTCTACTATTCGCTGCCGACGTGGGTCTTTACGCTCGCTTATGTGTCGTTCGCGCTCGCCGTGCTGCTCACTTGGCGTTTCGTGCCGCCACGCGCGCCACGGTCCTCTCGGCGATGAGCGCGCGTTTGCAACGTTGGCATGAGCTGCCAGGGCGCATCGTTTCAGCTTGCTTTCGACGGCCCCCCGCTACGGCGTGTGTTCGGCGCTGCGCAACTGGCTCGCCGCTTCCTGCGCGGTTTGCGCCTCGCGCCTTCTGCCCATCTCCGCGTAAAGCTTCGCCAAGTTTCCCAACACGCGCGCATAGTCGGCGCGATAAGCGGCCGGTTGCTTTTTGGCGAGGCCGGCATACAGCGCCGCTGCCCGCCGATAGGCGCCTTCGGCTTCCGAGGCGCGGCGCGACTTGCTGAGCAGCACGCCGAGATTGTTCAGCACGCGCGCCTGATCGGCGCTGAATGTCCCCGGCGCGGCGCGCTCGAGCGGTTGCAGCGTGCGCAGCGCTTCGCGGTAAGCTTGCTCGGCTTGGACCGCCCGGCCTTGCTTGCGATAGAGCACGCCCAGGTTCGTCAGCGTGCGCGCCATATCCGGCCCGTCATGGGACGGGCTTTCGCGCGCCAGCCGGCGACGGATCGAGAGCGCTTCGCCATAAGCTTGCTCGGCCTCGTCGAGCCGCCCGCCATCGCTGTAGAGGTTGCCCAAATTGTTCAGCGTGCGCGCGAGCGCGTCGCGGTGAGCGAGCGCGTTCTCGCGCACGAGCATGCGTTGCAAGCCGAGCGCCTCGGCATAGGCGTGCTGGGCATCGTCCGCACGGTGCATCGTCGCGTACAAGACGCCGAGATCGTTGAGCGTCGTCGCCAAAGCGGCGCTATAGGACGCCGCGTCGTATTGCACGAGCGCTCGCTCGAGCTTGAGCGCCTCGCGGTAAATGTCGATGGCGTCGCCGGGCCGGTCGGCGTCGCGATACAGCGCGCCGAGCGCCTCCAGCAAGGCGGCGACATCCGGCCCATACCGCTCCGGCCGCTCGCGCGCCAAGCCCCATGTCGCGCCCAGTGCGCGCAAATAGGCCATCTCCGCGTCCTGCGGCAGCGCCAACTCCACGTATAGATGGCCGAGCCGAGTCAGTTCGCGCGCATAACGGGGCCGCCATCGGTCGGGCTTATCCTGCGCCAGCGCCCGATAGCGCAAGGCGAGCGCCTCCACCACGGGCTGCGCTTGCTCGGGCAAGTTCATCTCTTCGAGCAGGTCGCCATAGAGTTCGGCAATATCGGCATCGCCCGGCCGCATGGCGTGCGCAAAGCGCATGAACGTCAGGGATCGCTTAGGGGAAAACCGCAGCCATTCGACGAGCCCGGCTTCGAAACTGCGCGTGGCGGTCAACTCGACGGGTGCGCCCGGCTCGATGAGTTCCGCCGACAGCAGCGTGGCAGCGGTATCGAGGTCAAGCGCAGCGACGGCTGCTTGCGCTTGCGGCTCGAGCGGATCGTCGGTCCATATCACGCGCATCTGCCGCAGCAACAAGCCATAGCGGGCAACCCAATTGCGCGCGTGCGCGACGAAATCGAAGCCGGGCCTGCCCGCGCCTTGGGCGGCGAGCGTGAGGACAAGCGGCGCGACGCGCTCGAACGCCTGAGGCGCGACGGCAAACATCAGATCGGCGCCTTTGGCGAAAGCGACCCGCTCACGGCCCGATAGATGGACACGGCGCGCGGCGCGCTCCGCGTCGAGGGCAAAGCGCGCCAGCCGCCGCGGCGCAATATCGCAACCGCGCTCGAAACGAAATCCGTGCTCGACGTCGTCGGCCGCCAGCGCGGGCACGCAAACGGGCGGCGGCGAGGCCGTGTCCGCAGCCGCCGCGCTCAACGCCGCCTGCGCCATCGCTAGGCTGGCCAGCCATCGATGCGCGCGCCGATTCGTCATACTTGCCTTCTTGTGCCGGGTGGCCGTCAGACATATGAGGAACGGTCCCGGCGCGGCTGTAAGTTGGCCAGCGCACGCCCGCAGGCGGTCGCCCGCGGCAAGGATGCGCCGCTTACCGCCAGCATAGGCGCATCGGCCCGCTCACGCAGCAGGCAGCAGGCAAACGCGAATGGCGGCTATCGCCCGGCGCTCGTGCGCGCGCGCTGGCCTTGCTCGCGAATATCGCCGAGCGTCGCCGTGGGCGTGCTCACTTCCTGAGGCACGCGAATCTCGATGAGCGCGGGCAAGCCGCTCGCCACGCAGCGTTCGAACGCGGGCAGGAAATCGGCCGTGCGCTCGACGGTTTCGCCGTGCGCGCCGAACGAGCGCGCGAACGCGGCGAAATCGGGATTGGTGAGTCCGGTCCCATGGGTGCGCCCCGGATAATGCCGCTCCTGATGCATCCGGATCGTGCCGTAATGGGCGTTGTTGACGACGATGAAGATAACGTTCAAGCCATACTGCATCGCAGTGGCGAGTTCCTGCGAAGCCATCATGAAGCAGCCGTCGCCGGCGAGCGCCACCACGGTGCGCTCCGGATAAAGCGCCTTCGCGGCGATCGCCGCGGGCACGCCGTAGCCCATCGATCCGCTCGTCGGCGCAACCTGCGTGCGCCATTGCCGATAGGCGAAGTGCCGATGGAGCCAGATCGCGTAATTGCCCGCGCCGTTCGTGACGATGGCGTCGGCTGGTAGCCGTGCGCGAAGTTGCGCCATGATCTCGCCCAGTTGCACGTCGCCGAGCATCGGTCGCGGCGCGCGCCACTCCAGGTAGCCCGCGTGGGCCTGCTGCGCCGCGCCCGCCCACGCCGGCGCGCCGCTCGGTTCGAGCGCCGCGAGCTCGGCCGCGATCTCGGGCATGCCCGAGACGATCGGCAGATCGGCTGCGTACACGCGCCCAAGTTCTTCGGCGCCTTGGTGGACGTGCACGAGCGTTTGCTTCGTCTGCGGAATGTCGAGCAGCGTATAGCCGCCTGTCGTCGCCTCGCCCAAACGGGGACCGACGACGAGCAGCAAGTCCGCATCGCGAATGCGCTGTGCCAGCGCGGGATTGATGCCCAGGCCGACGTCGCCGGCGTAGTTCGGATGATCGTTGTCGATCGTGTCTTGATAGCGGAACGCGCAACCGATCGGCAGCTGCCAGGTTTCGACGAAGCGCCGCAGATCGGCGCACGCCTGCACATTCCAGCCGCTGCCGCCCGCAATGACCATCGGCCGCTGCGCGCGTTCGAGCAATGCGCGCAGCGCTTCGATTTGCCCATGCGAAGGCGAGGCGGCGATGCGCTTGAACGGCGGCGCGGCCGGCATGTTCGGGCACGGATCGGACAGCATATCCTCGGGCAGCGCGAGCACGACGGGCCCCGGCCGTCCCGCGCAGGCCGTGTGGAACGCATGGCTGAGATATTCGGGGATGCGCCTCGCATCGTCGATTTGCGCGACCCATTTCGCCATCTGCCCGAACATGCGCCGATAGTCGATCTCTTGAAACGCCTCCCGGTCCAGATGCTCGCGCGCGCACTGGCCGATCAGCAAGATCATCGGCGTCGAATCTTGAAAGGCGGTATGCACACCGATCGAAGCATGCGTCGCCCCGGGTCCCCGCGTGACGAGCGCGACGCCGGGCCGCCCCGTGAGCTTGCCGGTCGCCTCGGCCATGTTCGCGGCCCCGGCCTCATGGCGGCAGACAAACGTGCGAATGCGTTCCGTTTCATCGTGGAGCGCGTCGAGCACAGCGAGAAAGCTCTCGCCGGGGACGCTGAAAACACGGTCGACTCCATGCGTGATGAGCGCGTCGACGAGCAATCGCGCTCCGGTCACGTTGGGGGTATCGGCGGCATTCGACATGTGCGGCAACCTCCTGACTATCCGGTGATGTTGTTCGAAGGCAGTGGCAACGGGGCAAAGCGCGTTGCGAGAGACGGCGCCGACATCTTACGCCTGCGCCCGCCGCACTGTCACGGCCGAAAAATGCGCAACGCCGTGGCGCCGCGGCCCGATGTCGCGCGACACCGCCGGCGCGATTCTCCGACTTTTCCACTGCGGGGGACGGCGCGACGACGATACATTCGAAGCCATTCAAACCGCGGAGACAACCGATGCGAGTCGATGACTTCGAAACCGATGCGGCGCTCGCGCGCTTGGCCCGAAACACTGTGCTCGGTCTGCGCAGCCTCGCCGATCGTCATCTCGACGTAACCGAGCTCGCATTCGAGCGCTTCCTCAAAATCTGCCGGCCGCGCGGGCCGATCGAGCACGCACGCCGCTTCTTCGAAACGCGCATGCTCGGGATCCTCAAAGAGGCGCGGCTCACGATCAATTTCAATGCCGATACTTGGTTCGGCAACGGCAAGGAACCGGCGCGCGTGCTCAATATGTTCGATCGATCGCACAAGCCGTCGCATAACCCCGACGTTGTCGGCGCTCGATCGCTTCGAAACAAGGTGGAGATGGAGTTTGCCGACTACGCCGCGCGCGCACGAAAAGCGCCGCGCGTACGCGAAGCGCAAGGCGCGCGGCAACTCGTGGCGCGGTACGGCGCCACGCGCATCGACGACACCGGCCTGCCCACCTCGCCCGACTTTCGTAGCGCCGTGCGGCCGCGCTATGGCGCCTTGGATTTTGCCTACTGTCAGGGCGGAGGCGCGGGCGGGCATCGTTATGGGCGATCGTTCCTCGTACTGAAGGAACATATCAAGCACGCATCGACGTACATCTATACCGATTCGTTCAAGGTCAACAACGACCTGGCTCTGCGCCGCAATGAGTATGGCGGCAAGCTCCACACGCTGCATGATGCGGTCGCCACCTACTTCCATCTTGAAAAGGTGCTGCTGTACTGCACCGCGCGCATGCTGACGCAGATCTACGCCTATGCGAGCGGCGAGCGGCCGCGCGGCTCGCGGTTCTGCCTGCCGCCCGACACCACGGGGTACAAGGTCAACTACATCGAATTTCACGCGCACACCGATATCCGCTTCGATCGCGACATCGCCGCCATGGTGATTTCGCGTTCGGAAATACGCGATTCGTTCCTAGGGCTGCCGTGGTACGCCGAGGAGCGGCACATCCGCGAATTTGCGCGCGACCATTCGATTCGTCTGTCGTTCGTCGCGTAGTTCGCCGCGTAGCTCGCCGCCCCCTGCGCCTTCGGCCGGCGCATGGGCTTTCAGCACTCGACGATGTTCACGGCCAGCCCGCCGCGCGACGTTTCCTTGTACTTGGTCTTCATGTCGGCGCCCGTCTCGCGCATGGTCTTGATCACCGAATCGAGCGACACGTAGTGACTGCCATCGCCGCGCAGCGCCATACGCGCCGCGTTGACGGCTTTGACCGCCGCCATGGCGTTACGCTCGATGCAGGGAATCTGCACCATGCCGCCCACCGGATCGCAGGTCAGCCCGAGGTTGTGCTCCATGCCGATCTCGGCCGCGTTCTCGACTTGTCGCGGCGTGCCGCCCATGACGGCGGCCAGCGCGCCGGCCGCCATCGAGCAGGCCACGCCCACTTCGCCTTGGCAACCCACTTCCGCCCCCGAGATCGATGCGTTCAGCTTGTACAGAATGCCGATCGCGGCGGCCGTCATCAGAAAATCGATGACGCCCTGCTCGTTCGCACCGGGCACGAAACGCGTGTAGTAGTGCAGCACGGCCGGAATGATGCCGGCGGCGCCGTTGGTGGGCGCCGTGACGACGCGTCCGCCCACCGCGTTCTCTTCGTTCACGGCGATGGCGTACAGGTTGATCCAGTCGACCATCGATAGCGGGTCGCGCAGCCCCTGCTCCGGGTTGCTCGATAGCGTGCGATAGAGCTGCGGCGCGCGGCGTTTGACTTGGAACGGCCCCGGCAGCGTGCCGTCGGCGTCGGGATTGCCGATCCCGCAGCCACGCGCAACGCACGACTGCATCACGTCCCAGATCTTCAGCAAACCGGCGCGCGTTTCTTCCTCGGTATGCCAGACGCGTTCGTTGTCCCACATGAGCTGGGCGATCGATTTGCCGGTCGATGCGCACAGCGCCAACAGTTCGTTGCCGGTGCTGAATGGGTGTGCCCGCTGGTCCGCCGCCTGCAGCACCTTGGTGTTGGGCGCGCCAACGGTGACGACGAAGCCGCCGCCCACCGACAGATAGGTCGCCTCGCGCAGCACCTCGCCCGCCGCGTCGCTCGCCCGCAGCTTCAGACCGTTCGGATGCTCAGGCAACGCTTGGCGGTAAAAAGCGATCTGCTCCTTGGGCGTGAAGGCGATCTCGTGCTTGCCCAGCAGCGTAAGCCGTCGCGACTTCTGCACGACGTCCAGCCGAGGGGCGATCGTCGATGCATCGACGGTATCGGGCGCCTCGCCCATCAACCCGAGAATGACGCCGCGATCGGTGCCGTGCCCCTTGCCCGTTGCGCCGAGCGAACCGTAGAGATCGACCTTGACCGCGGCAGTGCGCTCGAGCAAGGCGTCGCGCTCGAGCCCCTGGACGAACAGCAGGGCCGCGCGCATGGGTCCGACCGTATGCGAGCTAGAGGGGCCGATGCCGATCTTGAATAAGTCGAAGACGCTGACTGCCATTGCTGCTCCACAAGGTAATTGTTCAAAGGGCCGCACGCGGCTAGCGCGCACCGGCTCGGATGATGAAGGCTTCGCTTAAAGTCCACTGCCGCCGTCACCGTTGCCGCTACCGTTGCCGCACCCAACGCGCTAGCCCGCGCCTTGTAGGGCCCGACCAGCGCGTTATCTCGCCGGCAGCGGCAGGCACACGGCCAGCCAAGCCGGCGGCGTGGGCGCGAGCCGCAGCGCGACGCCCGTATAGCGGCCCGAAAGCCGGGCGGCCAGATGAAACAGCTCGGCCCCATCTTTCGGGTCCCATTGCCCCGCGTAGCCCGGCAAGCCGGCCTCCCGGCGCTTCGCGTCGAACACCACGCTCGAATGCACGAACTCTTCGTGCGTCTTCTCCCCGAGCGCATACGGCATGAGCCAATCGAGCGCCAGTTGGAGCGTCGCGCCGTTTTGCGCGCGCAGCACGAGCCAATTGCGGTTGTGGCGCCGCGCGGCAAGCGCCGCGATCACGAGCGGCTCCAAATCGTACGTCACGTAATGCAGCGCATCGCGCTCGGCGAAATCGACCGTGGCGCCGTCGGGCGCGACGTTCGCGCCGATCTGCTCGACGAACAGCCGCTGCGCCGCGTTGATGAGCTTGCGGTCGTCGAGCGTAAAGGCCGCCATCGCGACGAGCTTCACGCGGTGGCTCTCCCAGTTGTTGCGGTACGTGCCCGTGAGCGGACGCGGCTGCGCATCGACGCGCTCGACATAGCCGTTCGCGAGCTTGGCGATGAACGCGGACACGGCGTTGCGCGTCTTCACCGGCAATGCGCTCGCCGTCATGTCGTAGGCGAGGATCATCGCGTCGAAATGCGTCTCGTCGATCGGATCGAAGCTCAGTTGATAGGTGCTCGCCCAAGCGAACAGGAACCGATCGACGAGGCGCAGATACCGCTCATCACCCGTCGCCCGCCAAACGAGCGCCGCATCGCGCATAAGCGCCAGGTCTTGCTCCGCTGCGAGGCTCTCGTCGTAGATGCCTTCGTGCGGCAGCGTCCCTTCGGTGTGCAGCCGTGCGAGCGGCTTGGGCTGATCGTTCAATCGCGCCGCCACGCGTTTGACGAGCCCTTGCGCAATGGGCGCGGCGCTCGTGCGCTCGCTCGTTTGCATGGCGGGCGCCGCGCAAAAGTTCATCGCCGCCCGGGCCGAGTCGACGGGCACGAACACGCCCGCGCAGGCGAACAGGCACGCCGCAAGCGATGCCCGCGATGTCAAATTGGTGTCGGCCGCTTGCCCCATCCGTCGCTCCTTCATTGGCTTGATTTCGGAGACAGATGGTAGCCCGTATTGACGACGAGCGACGCAAGCCCGCGCGAAGCCGGCATGCAGCCGGCTCTCGCGCTCGCGCTCAAGGTGTTCGCCGTTACTCGTAATCGGCCACCGGCACGCAGGAACAGAACAAATTGCGATCGCCATAAGCGTTGTCCGCGCGGCCCACCGGCGGCCAATACTTGCGCGCCTCCAACGACGGCAGTGGATACGCCGCCACCTCACGAGAATAGGCATGCGGCCATTCATCGGCCGTCACGACGGCCGCCGTATGCGGCGCATGCTTGAGCGGATTGTCCTCGCGGTCGACCCGCCCTTCCTCCACGGCCCGGATCTCCTCGCGAATCGCGATCATCGCCTCGATGAAGCGATCGAGTTCTTCCTTCGATTCCGACTCGGTCGGCTCGACCATCAGCGTGCCCGGCACCGGGAAGCTCATCGTCGGCGCATGGAAGCCGTAATCGGCCAAGCGCTTGGCCACGTCGTCGACCGTGATTCCGCTCGTCTCCTTGATGGGGCGCAAATCGAGAATGCACTCGTGCGCGACGAGCCCGCCCGGGCCTGCGTAAAGCACGGGATAGTGCGGCGCGAGGCGCTTGGCGACATAGTTCGCATTCAAGATCGCGACTTCGGTCGCCGCCGTCAAATGCTTCGCGCCCATCATCGCGATGTACATCCACGAGATCGGCAGAATCGAAGCCGACCCGTAGGGCGCGGCCGACACGGCGCCGATGCCGCTCTCGGCGCGGCGATAGCCCGACGAGATCTGATTGGGCAGGAACTGCGCCAGGTGCGCGCCGACCGCCACGGGGCCGACGCCGGGGCCGCCGCCGCCATGCGGAATGCAGAACGTCTTGTGCAAATTCAAGTGTGAGACGTCGCCGCCGAACTGCCCCGGCGCTGTGAGCCCGACCATCGCGTTCATATTGGCGCCGTCGACATAGACCTGGCCGCCGTGCGCATGCACGATCTCGCAAATTTCGCGCACGTTCTGCTCGAATACGCCGTGCGTCGACGGGTACGTGATCATGATGGCCGCCAGGTTGGCCGCATGCTCGGCCGCCTTCGCCTTGAGGTCCGCAATGTCGACGTTGCCCTGCTCGTCGCAGCCCACCACAACCACTTTCATGCCCGCCATGTGCGCCGACGCGGGATTTGTCCCGTGGGCCGACGCCGGAATCAAGCAGACATCGCGATGGCCTTCGCCGCGCGACGCGTGATAAGCGTGGATGATGAGCAGGCCGGCGTACTCGCCTTGCGAGCCGGCGTTGGGCTGCAGCGAGACGGCCGCATAGCCCGTCGCGGCGACCAGCATTTGCTCGAGCTCGTCGATCATCTCGCGGTAGCCGACCGTCTGCTCGGCCGGCGCGAACGGATGGATCTGCGAAAACTCGGGCCACGTGACGGGCAGCATCTCCGACGTCGCGTTCAGTTTCATCGTGCAAGAGCCGAGCGGAATCATCGAACGGTCGAGCGCGAGATCCTTATCGGCCAGGCTGCGCAGATAGCGCAGCATCTCCGTCTCCGAATGGTGGCGGTTGAAAACGTGGTGCGTCAGATAGGCGCTCGTGCGCACGAGCGTTGCCGGAAGCACGGCCGCCTCGCTCGCGCGGCCTTCCTCCAGCGCGCGGGTGAGCGCCGTGTCGAGCACGTCGACGTGCGGCACGTCGATCGCACCCGCCGCGGTCGCGAACACGCTCAAGAGATCGGTCAGATCGGCGCGCTTGGTGGTTTCGTCGATCGAGACGCCCACGCGCGTGTCGCTCACGCGGCGCAGATTGATGCGCATGCGCTTGGCCGCATCATGAACCGCGGCCGTGCGCGCGCCGGTTTCGATCGTCAGCGTGTCGAAGAAGGTGTCGTTCGCGAGCGTATAGCCGAGCTGCTTCACGCCCGCGGCAAGCAGGCTCGCGATGCGATGCACGCGCTGAGCGATCGTCTTGAGCCCTTGCGGCCCGTGATAGACGGCATACATGCTCGCCATGATCGCGAGCAGCGCTTGCGCCGTGCACACGTTCGAGGTGGCCTTCTCGCGGCGAATGTGTTGCTCGCGCGTCTGCAGCGCAAGGCGCAGCGCGCTCTTGCCCTGGGCATCGACCGTGACGCCGACGAGCCGCCCCGGCATTTGACGCTTGAACGTGTCGCGCACCGCCATGTAAGCGGCGTGCGGGCCGCCGAACCCCACGGGCACGCCGAAGCGCTGCGAAGTGCCGACGGCGACGTCCGCGCCCCATTCGCCCGGCGGCGTCAAAAGGGTCAGCGCCAGCAGATCGGCCGCCACCACGACATGGCCGCCCGCCGCATGCACGGCCTCGGTCAATGCGCGGTAGTCGCACACGTCGCCGCCCGCGCCCGGGTATTGCAGCAAGACGCCGAACGCGTTCGCGGCGGCCGCTTCGTGCGCCGGTCCCACTTGCACTTCGATGCCGATCGGCTCCGCGCGCGTGCGCACCACTTCGATGGTTTGCGGCAGCACGTCGTCAGCCACGTAAAACCGGTTCGATTTGGCTTTGCCGACGCGTTGCAAGAGCGTCATCGCTTCGGCCGCGGCCGTCGCCTCGTCGAGCAGCGACGCATTCGCGATCTCGAGCCCCGTCAAGTCGCCGATCATCTGCTGGAAGTTCAACAGCGCCTCGAGCCGGCCCTGCGAGATCTCGGGCTGATACGGCGTGTAGGCCGTGTACCAGGCCGGGTTTTCCAACACATTGCGCAGAATGACGGCCGGCGTGTGCGTGTTGTAGTAGCCCTGCCCGATGAAGGAGCGGAACACCTCGTTTTTGTCCGCAAGCTGCCGCAGTTCGGCAAGCGCCTCGGCCTCGCTGCGCGGCTCGGCGAACGGCCCGAGCGGCAGCGCATCGGTGCGGCGGATCGCGCGCGGGATCACCGCATCGATCAGCGCGGCGCGCGATTCGAAACCGAGCGCGTCGAGCATCGTGCGCTGGTCCGCGCTGTCCGGACCGATGTGCCGCTCGGCGAAGGCGTCATGCACTTCGAGCACGGCGAGCGAGAGGGGGGTGCGGTTCATCAGACGATCCGGGTGTTCTAGCTTCATGATAGGGCGGGGCTGGGGCGCGGCGGTTCGGCGTCAAGCATGCCGAACGCGCCGCGCGGCAAAAACGAGAGAAAGGGTTAGCCTACGAGCTTCTGATAGCCGTCGGCGTCGAGCAATGTGTCGAGCGCGGCGCCCGTGCCGAGCTTGACCTTGAACAGCCAGCTCGCATAAGCGTCTTGGTTGACTGCATCGGGCGTATCGACGAGCGCTTCGTTGACGGCCACGATCTCGCCCGAGACCGGCGCATAGATGTCGGAAGCCGCCTTGACCGATTCGACGACGCCCACGGCGTCACCGACCGTGAAGCTCTTGCCGACTGCCGGCAGTACGAGGAAGACGATATCGCCGAGCGTCTCTTGCGCGTGATCGGTGATACCCACCGTCACCGTGCCGTCGGCTTCGGCTCTGACCCACTCGTGTTCTTCGGTGTATTTCAGATCGGCCGGGACGTTGCTCATGGGTTGCTCCTGGTGAAATAGGACATACGTTGAATTGAAAGCGTAAGGACCGAAAAACGCGCGCAAGGCCTGTTAGGCGGCCAGCACCTTGCCGTTGCGCACGAACGGCAGTTTTACCACGCTTGCGGGCAGCGCTTTACCCCGAATCTGTACCTGCACGAGATCGCCCGGCGTCACGCCTTTGGGCACACGAGCAAAGGCGATCGATTCCTGCATCGACGGCGAAAACGTGCCGCTCGTGATTTCGCCTTCGCCGTGCGGCGTCACGACGGTCTGATGCGCGCGCAGCACACCGCCGGCCTTGCCGTCTTCCTTCTGCAAGATCAGTCCGACGAAATCGCTGCGCGTGCCGTTTTGCTCGAGCGCCGCCCGGCCTACGAATTCCCGGGGGGCGGTCAGATCGACGGTCCAAGCGAGGCCCGCATCGAGGGGAGAGACGTCTTCATCCATGTCTTGGCCATACAGATTCATGCCAGCTTCGAGGCGAAGCGTATCGCGCGCCCCAAGCCCGCATGGACGCACGCCCGCCGCTTGCAGCGCCTGCCAGAGTGCGGCGACATGCTGCGCGGGCACGATGATTTCGAATCCGTCTTCGCCCGTATAGCCCGTGCGGGCGATCGTCAGATCGCCGAAAGCGGCGTCGCTCACGCGCGCCGCGTTGAATGGCTTGAGCGGCTCGGTCGCGCTGCGCGCCGACGGCAGGACGTGCCACACCTTGGCGCGCGCGTTCGGACCCTGCACGGCGACGATTGCGAAATCGCGGCGCGGCGTGATCGTCACGCCGAAGCCGCGCTCGGCATTCAAATGGTTGAACCACGCGATGTCTTTTTCCGCGGTGCCGGCGTTGACCACGACCCGGAAGCATTCATCGGAGAAAAAGTAGACGATCAGATCGTCGATCACGCCGCCGCGCTCGTTGAGCATGCACGAATACAGTGCGCGGCCCGGCGTCCGCAGTTTGCCCACGTTGTTGGCGAGCGCATATTCGAAGAACGCGCGAGCGCGCGCCCCCGTGAAATCGACGACGCACATGTGCGACACGTCGAACATGCCCGCGTCGCTGCGCACGGCATGGTGTTCGTCGATCTGCGAGCCGTAATTGACAGGCATGTCCCAGCCGCCGAAATCGACCATGCGCGCATTGAGGGCACGGTGAACGGCGTTGAGCGGGGTATGTTTGAGTTCGGTCATCGGGGCCTCGGCGCGCAAAGGTATAGGCGAAAACAAAAAAGGGCCATGCCGTCCGATTTGCGCGCGCAGCTCGATAGCTGGAATACGCGGTCTATACGGTGCATGACCCCTCTGTCCTCGATACCTGAGAGATTGCGCCGCCGAAAAGATTTCCCTATTTCAGCGTTGCGCGCGCCCCTTCGGTGGGCGGCTTGCCAGCAGGGGCGGCGTTCGAATCGTGCCGCCGCGCAGTTGCGAGCTACCGCCTCTCTCCAGAGTGCGAAAAGCTGCGCGATGCGCGAGCCCTTCGACGCGGTCGGTCCTTTTGCCTGAGAGTTTGCGGGTGTGCCCCTTCGGCGGCGCCCCGGCGGGTGAAAACCCTGCCGCGAACACGCTCTCCCGACGCGTGCGCGAAATTTACGCGAGCGTAAGGGTGTTGTCAAATGACCGCGCTTGCGAAGCGGCGATCCTGCAGCTTCGACCAAGAAGCGCTAAGTTACTCTTATGCGCGATGAACTACGTACGCGCCGCACGCGTCCATAGTTAACCTCGACGGGAATAGCGGCGCGCCTGCGCTCGTCTAACGAAGCGTGACGTAGTCAATCGCGCCGGCAGCAATACAGAGGAGAAACTCCATGTCGAACCGTTTCTGCTGCACCGACCCCGACATTCGCCTGTTGGCCGCGGGCCGGGTGCAGTTCGCCTCCAGCGACGCGCTCGAGCGCGCGATGGAGCCGCTTATCGAACGTTCGCGCGCCGTGCCGACGGGCACGCTCGCCGATGTTTTCCGCGACGTCGATGCCAATGCTCTGCTGTTCGTCGCGGCATGGCGCGTGAACCGCTTCGAGGCGGCCGAGCGCACCATCGTCGACGCCATCGCCCATGCAATCGAGCCGCTGCGCGGCGAAGCCACGCCGGCCTGGGTCGACGTAGCCACGCCCGCGGGCGCCTGGACCTCGGGACGCAGCGGGCCGGGCGAGTGTCTCGTGCTCGTGCGCCAGCCGCTCGAGAAACCCAACGCCGTCATTCAAACGAGCTGGATCGACCGCGTCCTGCTTGCGCTCAATGGCGACGCCGAGCCGCCCGACGGCTTGATTTCGGCGAACTTCTTTGCCACCAACGATGAAGCCACGGTGCTCAACTTCGCGCGCTGGACCAGCGCCGAGGCGCACCGCATCGCATTGGCGCGCGGTCACTATGCGCAACACGGCAGCATCGGAAAGTCGCCCCTTTGGCAAGCGACGCGCGAACATCCCGGCATTCGCGCCGATCACGAGGTATGTCGATATATGCGCGTGTCATAGCGCCGCGATGAAAAGCGATATGACAGCGCCGTGACAGCCACATGACACCGAAACTGCGCGGATAGTGTGCCGAGATAGGAGCCGGCGCCCGCCGCGCCATGCGACGGGCGGGTGTCGCGCGACCCGCCTGCGCCGTATCCCATCCCGTGCGCCGCTAGACGAGCACGCCGACGCGATACTTCGTGACCTGCCGATACGGCTTGTCCGGCCGGGAGATCACGTCTTCACGGTCGGCCATGTTGATCTGATTGGGAAAGCCGCCCGCTTCGAGGCAAAGCCCGGCGTGCGCGCCATACGTCGTGCCGCTGCGTCCGCGCACGCCGTCCAAATAGTTACCCGAGTAGAACTGCAAGCCGCGCTGATCGGTCGATACCGTCATCACGCGCCCGCTCGCCGGTTCGTAGAGCCGAGCGACCTCGCGCAGCGCCGGCTGCGACTCGCGCAGCACATAGCAATGATCGAAGCCGCGCGCGAGCGACAGTTGCTCGTGGGGCCATTCGAGCCGCGCGCCGATCGGCGCCGCCTCGCGAAAGTCGAACGCCTTGCCGGCGACGGCCGTCTGCCTCACGGGAATTAAGCCCGCGTCCACTTCGAAAAACGCGTCGGCATCGATCGACAGCACATGGCCCTTGATATCGGCGCCCGCCTGGGCGGCCAGATTGAAGTAACCGTGGCTGGTCAGGTTCAGCGGCGTGGGCGCATCGGTCATCGCGCGATAGTCGATCGTCAATTCACCGTCATCGTCGAGCGTGTAGCGCACTTGCACGCGCACGTTCCCGGGAAACCCGGCGTCGCCCTCTTCCGAATCGAGCGTCAGCACGAGCGCACCATCGTCGTCGCGTGCCTGCCACAGCGCGCGATGAAAGCCCGTCGCGCCGCCATGCAGCGAGTTCTCGCCCTCGTTGCGATCGACGTTGTGCTCGATGCCGTCGAGCGTGAAGCGCGCATGGGCGATGCGATTGGCCCAGCGCCCGACCAGCGCGCCCATGTACGAGGTCGCGGCCCAGTAATCGGCGGGCGTGTCGTGCCCGAGCATGATGTCGCCGAGCCGGCCCGCACGGTCCGGAGCATGCCAGGAGACGATCGCGCCGCCCAGTTCGCTGATGGACACGCGCATGCCATGCGCGTTGCGCAGCGTGAAAAGATCGACGGTTTGGCCGTCGGGCAGTTCGCCCCACGGTTCGTGCGACAACTTGGCAGTGCTCATCATAGGGACGGATAGGGTTTGAATGTCGGGTGAAAAGGGTGAAAAACGGCGCCTCCAGACTCCGTTCAGGCTGTTTCTCGCGCACTCGCGCGCAGTTGGTATTCGCGCGGCGTGCAGCCGAGCTCCCGGCGAAATACCGCGTGCAAATACTGCACCGATTTGAAACCGCAACGCACGGCGACATCGATGCTCGACACGTCGCGCTTGACGAGCAGCGCCTTGGCCGCATCGAGCTTTTGCCGCAGTATTTCCTGGTGAACGGTGCATTGCAACTCGCGCCGGAAATGCTCTTCGAGCGAGGAGCGCGACACGCCCACGTAATCGGCCACCTGCTCGGTGCGAATGCCTTGGCATGCGTACTGCCGAATGAAATGCCGCGCCCGCGCGACATAGGGGCTCGCAAGCGGCTGATGCTTCGTCGAATCGAGCACGTTGATGCCGACCGGCGGCACGAGGATCGTGCGGCCCGGGAAACGCGCACCGTGCAGCATCTGGTGCAGCAAATGCGCGGCGGTGCGGCCCATTTCCTCGGTGCCTTGGATGACCGAAGACAAGGGGATGCGTGTGAGCGTGCGCGTGAGCGGATCGTTGTCGATGCCGATGATGGCCACATCCTCGGGCACGGGAATACCGGCGATCAAGCACGCTTGCAACAGATGCCGCGCTCGCGCGTCGGTCACGGCGATGACACCCACGGGCTTGGGCAGCGCGTCGAGCCACTGGGTCAATTGCTCGATCGCTTGATTCCAGGTGGGGGCGCTCGTCGATAACCCACGATAGATCTCGGCATCGATCTGCTCGCGCGTGCGCCCGTCGGCCTCGCGCAGCCGCGCAAACGCCAGCTCGCGTTGGTGGGCCCAGCGGTGCTCGTTCGCGGGCGGCAGGCTGTAGAGCGCGAAATGCCTGAGTCCCGCCTCGATCAAATGGGTGTAGGCGAGCGAAACGAGCTTCAGGTTATCGGTGGCGATATAAGGCACGCCGGACGGATAGTGCGAAGGGTCCTCGAACGACGAACCGACGGCCACTACCGGCAGAGGGCAGCGCGCGAGCGCATCGCAGACGGCGGGGTCGTCGAAGTCCGCGATGACGCCATCGCCGTCGAAACGCTCGATGCCCGCGAGGCGGCAACGGAAGTCTTCTTCGAGAAAGAGATTCCAGCCCACGCGCGTGGAAAGCAGATATTGGCCCACGCCCGCGATGATCTCGCGGTCGTAGACTTTGTTCGCATTGAACAGCAGCGCAATACGATGCGCCTTCTGCTGCATGGCCGGTTTGGTCATCGCGCGAGCCTGGCTCTCGGTGCTGCAGCGCGTTCGTGCTCGCGCATGAGGTCGTCTCCTATTGATTGCGCTCGCTCGTCGATGGCGCCGCGAGTGGCCGGGCAGCCCGCCCCGGCTGCCTTGGCCCGCCGTGCGCGTAATCGAACTGTGGAACGCTACCCGCGATTCTAGGCGGGAATGCCGCGCCTGCGGGAAACGGCTCGCGCACCGGCAAGAAACGTTAGCGCCGCTGCGCAATTTCGCAATTGTGGCCGGCGCGGCCCCGCTGGCACCATGGCCGCACTCCGATAACCGGCCGCCGCTCGAAGAACGGCGCGCCGGCCGGCCACCGCAGGCATCGGCCTGCGCTCGCGCGAGTCGCCGCGCGCATGGCTATTCGTAATCGGCAAAGCAGGCGACGCCCAATATACAAAAATGGAGTGGAGACATGGCATTCGCAAAGCGTCGGTCCATCTTAGGTTCGCTCGTCGCAGGCGCAGTCCTCGCGAGCATCACGCTGGCCGCACCGCTCGCGCACGCGAGTAAGGATCATCCCGTCATCGGTTTTTGCATCGACGATTTGCGCGTCGAACGCTGGTCGCGCGACCGCGATTACTTCGTCGCCGCCGCGCAGAAGCTCGGCGCGACCGTGTCGGTGCAATCGGCCGATGCGAGCGAAGAGCGGCAAATCTCGCAGATCGAGAACTTGATTTCGCGCGGCGTCGACGTGATCGTCATCGTGCCGTTCAATTCGAAGACGCTCGGCAATGTCGTCGCGGAGGCCAAGAAGGCCGGCATCAAGGTCGTGTCGTACGACCGCCTGATTCTCGATGCCGACGTCGACGCCTACATCTCGTTCGACAACGAAAAGGTGGGCGAGCTGCAAGCCAAGGGCGTCTACGATGCACAGCCCAAAGGCAATTACTTCCTGCTCGGCGGCGCGCCGACCGACAACAACGCCAAGATGCTGCGCGAAGGCCAGTTGAAGGTGCTCAAGCCCGCGATCGATCGCGGCGACATCAAGGTGGTGGGCGAGCAGTGGGTGCCCGAATGGAGCGCGGCCACGGCGCTGCGCATCGTCGAAGATGCGCTCACGGCCAACAGCAACAAGATCGATGCGATCGTCGCGTCCAACGACGGCACGGCCGGCGGCGCGATTCAGGCGCTGGCCGCGCAAAAGCTTGCTGGCAAGGTGCCCGTCTCGGGTCAGGATGCCGACCTTGCCGCCGTTAAGCGCGTGATCGCCGGGACGCAAACGATGACCGTCTATAAGCCGATCAAGCTGATCGCGAGCAAAGCGGCCCAACTGTCGGTCGATCTCGCGAAAGGCGTGAAGCCGCAGTTCAACGCGCAGTACGACAACGGCAAGAAGAAGGTCGACACGATCTTGCTGCAACCGACGGTGCTGACCAAGAAGAACGTGGATGTGGTCGTGAAGGACGGCTTCTATACGCAAGCGCAGCTCTCGAGCCAATAACGCCCGATGCCATCGCGCGGCCTGCTTGCAATGAGGCCGCGCGGCATCGGCGCCTGTTTAGTCGAATCAAGGAACGAGACGCATGGCGCAAGCACAACCGTTGCTATCGCTCAATGGCATCGTCAAGACGTTTGGGGGCGTGAAGGCGCTCGACGGAATCCACCTGTCCGTGTCGCCCGGCGAGTGCGTCGGCCTATGCGGAGAAAACGGCGCGGGCAAATCCACCCTCATGAAAATCGTCTCGGGCGTGTATCCGCACGGGACCTGGGACGGTGAGATCATCTGGGACGGCGCGCCGCTCAAGGCATCGAGCGTGCGCGACACCGAGCGCGCGGGCATCGTCATCATCCATCAGGAACTGATGCTCGTGCCGGAGCTCTCGGTGGCCGAGAACATATTTCTCGGCAACGAAATCACGCTGCCCGGCGGCCGCATGAACTATGCGGCAATGCACCGGCGCGCCGACGCGTTGCTCCGAAGCCTGGGCATCGAGGGCATCAACGTCGCGCAGCCGGTGATGAACTTCGGCGGCGGCCATCAGCAACTCATCGAAATCGCGAAGGCGCTCAACAAGGACGCGAGGTTGTTGATCCTCGACGAACCGTCCTCGTCGTTGACGTCAGCCGAAACGCGCATCTTGCTCGACATCGTGCGCGACTTGAAGCGCCGCGGCGTCGCTTGCATCTACATCTCGCACAAGCTCGACGAAGTCGAAGCCGTCTGCGACACGGTCACGGTGATCCGCGACGGGCGGCATGTGGAAACGGCCCCGCTCGCCGCCATGCCGGCCCCGCGCATCGTCGCTTTGATGGTGGGGCGCGAGATCACGAACCTGTTCCCGCGCGAGGCGCACGAGATCGGCGAGGTCGTGCTCGAAGCGCGCAACGTGACGTGCTTCGACGTGACCAATCCCCGCCGCAAACGCGTGGACGACGTCTCCTTCAGCGTACGGCGCGGCGAGATCCTCGGCGTGGCCGGGCTCGTCGGCTCGGGCCGCACTGAGCTCATGCAGGCGATCTTCGGCGCGTATCCCGGCACGAGCCGCGCCACGGTGCTCGTCGAAGGCAAGCCGATCGCCGTGCGCGCACCGGGCGATGCGATCCGGGCCGGCATCGGCATGGCGCCGGAAGACCGCAAAGCGCATGGCATCGTGCCGGACCTCGGCGTCGGCCACAACATCACGCTCTCGGTGCTGCAGCGCTTCGTTAAACGGGGCTCGATCGACGCGGCCGCCGAACTCGATACGATCCACAAGTCGATGAGGCAACTGTCGGTGCGCGCCGCGCATCCGTTCTTGCCGATCGCCAATCTGTCGGGCGGCAATCAGCAAAAGGCCGTGCTCACGCGCGTGCTCCTGACCGAACCGAAAGTGCTGATCCTCGACGAGCCGACGCGCGGCGTCGACGTCGGCGCGAAGTATGAAATCTACAAACTGGTCTTTGCGCTCGCCAAGCAAGGCATGGCGATCGTCGTCGTCTCCTCGGAACTGCCCGAAGTGCTCGGTCTCGCCGATCGCGTGCTCGTCATGGGCGAAGGCGAGCTGCGCGGCGACTTCCTGAACGACGGCCTCACGCAAGAGGCCATTCTCACGGCCGCCATTGAACCGGCACACCGGGCCGCGGCCGCGCCCCCCAACGAAACGGCTCCCGTATGACACCCGATCTTTCCTCCGCTCGCCTGCGCGGCGACACCGCCCAAGGCGGCGCGGACCGCGTGCGCCAATGGTTCGCGCGCTACAAGATTCTCGCGCTGTTGCTGGCCGTCGCGCTCATTTGGTTGTTTTTCACCGTGCTCACGCACGGCGCGTTCGCCACCCCGCGCAACCTGTCGAATTTGCTGCGGCAGATGGCGATCAGCGGCACACTCGCGTGCGGCATGGTGTTTGTCATCATCGCGGGCGAAATCGATTTGTCGGTGGGCTCGTTGCTCGGGCTGCTCGGCGGCATCGCGGCGATCCTCGACGCCAATCGCCGCTGGCCGATCGAGGCGACGATCCCCGCCGTGCTGGCGCTCGGCGTGTTGGCCGGGCTGTTCAACGGCTGGCTGTCGACCTATCGGCGCGTCCCCTCGTTCATCGTCGGCCTCGGCGGCATGCTCGCCTATCGCGGCGTGCTGCTCGGCATCACGGGCGGCGCGACGATCGCGCCCGTCTCCGATCGTTTCGTCTTTCTCGGCCAGGGCTATCTGCCGCGCCTCGTGGGCGACGCGCTCGCCCTGCTGCTGTTCGGCGTGCTCGCGTTCGTGGCGGCGCGCCAGCGCGGCAATCGGCGCCGCTACGACTTGCCCGTCCCGCCGCTGTGGCAGGACGGCGTGAAGATCGTAGGCGCCGGCGCGATCATCTTCGCGTTCGTCGCGACGCTCGACGGCTACGGCGGCATTCCGGTGCCGGTGTTGCTCGTCTTGCTGCTGCTCGGCATATTCACCTGGGTCGCCACGCAAACCGTGTTCGGGCGCCGAATCTACTCGGTCGGCTCCAATCTCGAAGCCACGCGGCTTTCGGGGGTCGATACGAACCGCGTCAAGCTCGCCATCTTCGCCCTGATGGGGCTCATGTGCGCATTCGCGGGCATCGTCAATACCGCGCGGCTCGCTGCGGGCTCGCCGTCGGCAGGCACGATGGGCGAACTCGACGCGATCGCGGCCTGCTTCATCGGCGGCACGTCGATGCGCGGCGGGTCGGGCACGGTCTACGGCGCACTGATCGGGGCGCTCGTCATGGCGAGCCTGGACAACGGCATGTCGATGCTCGACGTCGATGCGTACTGGCAAATGATCGCGAAAGGCGCGATCCTAGTCCTCGCGGTGTGGATCGACGTCGTTTCGCGCACCAACCGGCGGTAGAAAAACAGCCCGAACTTGTGCGACCCGTGTTGCGCTGCAACGCAGCCGCGCGGCGCGCGGCATTTTCTTCAACCATGGAATTTCGCATGTCGTACGCCATTTATCCGAGCTTGGCCGAGCAAAACGTCGTCGTTACGGGAGGCGGCAGCGGCATCGGCGCGGCGATCGTCGAAGCGTTCGCCCGCCAAGGGGCGCGTGTATTTTTTCTCGATATTGCCGAGCGCGATTCTCGAGCGCTCGTCGAAAGCCTACGGGATTGCGCATACCCGCCCACGTTCCACCGCTGCGACCTGCGCGACACCGACGCGATCGAACGCGTATTTGCCGCCATCGCCGCCGAAGCGGGTGCGATCGACGTTCTCGTGAACAACGCAGCGAGCGACGACCGTCATCCGTTCGGCGCGATCACCCCGGCCTATTGGGACGAGCGCATCGCCGTCAATCTGCGGCACCAATTTTTTTGCGCCCAACACGCCGCTTCCGGCATGAAGAGTGCGGGTAAGGGAGTGATTCTCAATCTCGGCTCGATCTCGTGGCACCTTGCACTGCCGAGCCTTTCGATCTATATGACGGCCAAAGCCGGCATCGAAGGGCTCACGCGTGCACTCGCCCGGGAACTGGGCGGCTTCGGCATCCGCGTCAACGCCATCATCCCCGGGGCCGTCCGCACGCCGAGACAGATGAAGCTGTGGCAATCGCCCGAAAGCGAGGCGAAGCTCGTCGCCGACCAATGCCTGCCCGAGCGGGTCGAACCCGAGCATGTCGCAAGAATGGCCTTGTTTCTCGCATCCGAAGACGGCTCGCGCTGCTCGGGACGCGAATACTTCGTCGATGCGGGGTGGTATGGAGCATCTTCATGATTTCACCGGAATGTATTTGGCCGCTAGGCGCCGAACTCGGCGAGGGGCCTGTCTGGAGCAGCCGCGACAAAGCCGTCTATTTCGTCGACATCAAGCGCAAGCACGTTCACCGCTATTGCACCGAGACGCGCGAGACGATGACCTGGCCCGCGCCGAGCGAGGCCTGCTTCGTCGTCCCGAGCGCGGACGGAGACTTCGTCTGCGGGCTGCGCAAAGGACTGTATCGATTCGATGCGCGCACGGGCGCCTTCGACAAGCTCAAGGACGTCGAGCGCGACGTCGCCGTGAACCGCCTGAACGACGGCTTCGTCGACCCGCAAGGCTACTTGTGGTTCGGTTCGATGGACGACGAGGAAGATGCGCCCACGGGTGCGCTTTACCGCGTGGGCGACACGGGCGCCATCGAGCGCTGCGACGATGGCTATGTGATCACGAACGGCCCCGCAACGAGCCCCGATCGACGCACGCTCTATCACACGGACACGCTCGGGCGGACCATCTACGCGTTCGATCTGGACGAGCGTGGCGCGATCTCCAATAAGCGCGCGTTCATCCATGTGCAAGGCACGGCGCATCCCGACGGCATGGCCGTGGACGCCGAAGGCTGCCTATGGGTCTCGCTGTTCGGCGGCGGGTGCATCGAACGCTATTCGAACGACGGCACGCAGATCGACACCGTCGCGTTTCCGTGTTCCAACATCACCAAGCTCGTGTTCGGCGGCGACGACCTGCGCACCGCTTATGTGACGACGGCCCTCAAGGGGCTCAGCGAGGCGAAGCGCGAACGCGAAACGCTCGCGGGCGGCTTGTTCGCGTTTCGCTCGCCGGTGCCGGGCTTGCCGCAAAACGTCCTCATGCGGGGGCTCGTGCGCGCGTCGTGAACGACTGCGAGCCTCGCCCCGCATTCATCAGGAATTAGGAGAACTCAACGCTTATGTCATCGACGCCCCCTCGCCGGCTGCGCAGTCAAAACTGGTTCGACGACCCGACGCATGCCGACATGACTGCGCTCTATGTGGAGCGCTTCATGAACTACGGCCTCACGCGCGAAGAATTGCAATCGGGCCGGCCGATCATCGGCATTGCGCAAACGGGCAGCGATCTCGCACCGTGCAACCGGCATCACATCGAACTGGCCGCGCGCACGAAAGCGGGCATCCGCGATGCGGGCGGCATTCCGATGGAGTTCCCCGTCCACCCGCTGGCCGAGCAAAGCCGCCGCCCCACTGCGGCGCTCGATCGCAACCTCGCGTATCTCGGGCTCGTCGAAATCCTGCACGGGTATCCGCTCGATGGCGTCGTCTTGACCACCGGCTGCGACAAGACCACGCCCGCGGGCTTGATGGCCGCGGCGACGGTCGATATGCCGGCCATCGTGCTGTCGGGCGGCCCCATGCTCGACGGTTGGTTCGAAGGCAAGCGCGTCGGCTCGGGCACCGTCATCTGGCATGCGCGCAACTTGCTGGCGGCCGGCGACATCGATTACGAAGGCTTCATGCGGCTCACGGCCGCGGCCTCGCCGTCGATCGGCCACTGCAACACCATGGGCACAGCCCTCTCGATGAACAGCTTGGCCGAAGCGCTCGGCATGTCCTTGCCCGGTTGCGCGTCGATTCCGGCGGCCTATAGAGAACGCGGGCAAATGGCGTATGCGACCGGCAAGCGTATCGTCGAGCTCGTACGCGAGGACATCCGGCCCTCGCGCATTCTCACACGCGAAGCGTTCGAAAACGCGATCGTCGTCGCCTCGGCGCTCGGCGCGTCGACGAACTGCCCGCCGCATTTGATCGCGATCGCACGCCACATGGGCGTCGAGCTCACGCTCGACGATTGGCAGCGCCTTGGCGCCGACGTGCCGCTGCTCGCCAACTGCATGCCCGCGGGAGAGTACCTGGGCGAGAGCTTCCACCGCGCGGGCGGCGTACCGGCCGTGCTGCGCCAGCTCGCGCAAGCAAACTTGGTGCACGGCGGCTGCCTGACCGTATCGGGCCGCACCATCGGCGATATTGCACAGGCGGCGCCCGATGCGGACGGGGACGTGATTCGGTCGTTCTCGGAACCTTTGAAGCACGGCGCGGGCTTCATCGTGCTCTCCGGCAACTTCTTCGAGAGTGCCATCATCAAGATGTCGGTCGTCGGCGAAGCGTTTCGCCAGACTTACCTCAGCGAGGCGGGCGACGAGAATGCATTCGAGGCGCGCGCCGTCGTGTTCGACGGCCCCGAAGACTATCGCGCGCGCATCGACGATCCGTCTCTCGAGATCGACGAGCGCTGCATCCTCGTCATGCGCGGCTGCGGCACGCTCGGCTATCCGGGCAGCGCGGAAGTCGTCAATATGGCCCCGCCCGCCGCGCTCGTGAAACGCGGCCTGACGTCATTGCCTTGCATGGGGGACGGCCGGCAAAGCGGGACCTCTGCAAGCCCTTCGATCTTGAACATGTCGCCCGAATCGGCGGCCGGAGGCGGGCTGTCGCTGATGCGCACGGGCGATCGCGTCCGTGTCGATCTGAATGCGCGGCGCGTCGAATTGCTCGTGGATGAAGCGCAGCTCGCGCAGCGCCGAGCGGAAGCGCCGCCGAGCGTGCCGGAATCGCAAACGCCCTGGCAGGAAATTTACCGGCAGTTCGTGGGGCAACTATCGACCGGCGGGTGCCTCGAGCCCGCCACGCTTTACCTCAAAGTGATCGAGACCCGCGGCGATCCGCGCCATTCTCATTAAGCCCTCAACGCAGCCCATTCTTATGCACATCGACCCCGCTTCCTGCCTCCCTTCGGACCTCGATCGCGCTGTCCTCGTCGGCCGCGTCTGGCGGGGCGCGCCCATCGACGGGCCGTCCGTCGTCGTCGTTCGCGGCGGCGAGGCATTCGACATCACGGCCAGCGCCCCCACGACGAGCGACCTGCTCGATCGCGACGACGCCGCCGCGTTTGCGCGCCGCGCGCCGGGCGAACCCCTCGGCCCCGTGCAGGCGCTGCTCGCGGCCAGCGTCGCGGGCGAGCCGGACGGCTCGCCGCGCTTGCTGGCGCCCTGTGACGTGCAGGCGATCAAGGCCTGCGGCGTCACCTTCGCCGTCAGCCTGCTCGAGCGCGTGATCGAAGAGCAAGCGGGCGGCGACCCGGCGCGCGCAGCCGAGATTCGCGCGTCGCTGCATGCCCTGATCGGCACCGACCTCGCCAAGATCAAGCCGGGCTCGATGGCGGCGCTGCGCTTGAAGGACGAACTCAAACGCCGCGGGGCGTGGTCGCAATACATGGAAGTGGGCATTGGCGAAGATGCGGAAGTCTTCACCAAGTCGCAAGCGATGTCGGCGGTCGGCTTCGGCGCCGACGTGGGGCTGTATCCGACCTCGGCATGGAACAATCCGGAGCCCGAAATCGTGTTGGCCGTCAACGCCGCGGGGGAAGCGGTTGGCGCGACGCTCGGCAACGATGTGAACCTGCGCGATATCGAAGGACGTTCGGCGCTGCTGCTCGGCAAGGCGAAGGACAACAACGGCTCGTGCGCCATCGGCCCGTTCGTGCGGCTGTTCGATGACGACTTCACGCTCGATGCCGTGCGCGCCGCGAGCGTCTCGCTGCGCATCGTCGGCGAGGACGGCTTCGTGCTCGAAGGCGTGAGCCATATGCGCGAGATCAGCCGCGACCCGCTCGACCTCGTGGCGCAAACGTGCGGCGCGCACCATCAGTACCCGGACGGCTTCATGCTGTTTCTCGGCACGATGTTCTCGCCGATCAAAGACCGCGACGCCAAGGGCGGCGGCTTCACGCATCATCTGGGCGATGTGGTGACGATTGCGACGCCCGCGCTTGGCGCGCTCGTGAATACCGTGCGACTGTCGACCGAGATCGCGCCGTGGCGGTTCGGCGTACGCGCGTTGTATCGGAATTTGTCGAAGCGCGGCATCGCGATGTAGGTAGAGGAAGGGACGTTCGCGTTCGGATGCGGGCTCGCGCCGGCAGTGGCAGTTGGCGTTGCAATTGCAATTGCCGTTCGCAAAGTGCACTTCAGCTTGCCCGCCCCATTTAAAAGGCTTTCGCTTCCCGCGAAGGCCTTTTTTTTATTAAGCGCCACTTTAAGTCCAATATATCCCACTTGCATACCAATCAAAGCCCACCTAAGATCCATCCCGTGGCCTGTTCATGGCCGCATCTCACCTCGCTCTGAAGCTTCCTTGCAAGACCCGAACACAGCGCCGCGGCTACGCGGCGTCGTCATGCCGTTTTGTTTCTAAGGAGCCCCTGTGAACCGCCTTTCCCGTCTTCTGCGTCTCGGCTGCCTAGCCGCGGCCGCCGCCGTGCTTTCGCCCGCCGCCGTGTCGGCCCCGCTCGCTTCCGCCGGCGCATCGGCCGCGAACGCCGCAGCCACTATCGTCTCGCCCGCCGCGCTCGCCGCGCGCCTATCGAACGATCTCGCACTGCGCGTCGCCATCGACAACAATCACGCGGCGTCCGCCGGCGTGCCGTGCGCCGATCTGGGCGCGGACGGCGCCGCCTGCGCGATCGGCCGCCTGATCCTCACGAATCAGGGCCGCGAGCCGATTACGGACGGCGGTTGGAAGCTCTATCTGCACAGCATTCGCCGGCTGCTCAAGCTCGATTACCCCGGCGTCGCACTGCGGCATCTCACAGGCGATCTCTATGAACTCACGCCGCAATCGGGCTCGGTCCGCCTCGCGCCGGGCCAAAGCGTCGAATTGCCGTTCGTGGCCGAGTATTGGTTCCTGCGCTACAGCGACTTGCTGCCGCGCCCGTTCGTCGTCGTGCGCGGTGCGCCGCCCGCGCTGCTGCGGTTCGACGACACGGACGACGAAACCCGCTATGTCGTCTCGCTGCCCGCCGACGCGCAAAACAATTCGACGGGCAACGCGCCCCCCGTCGCCGCCCAACCTAATGCCTACCGCGCACTGCCGAGCGTGAAACGCGAACGCGCGCTCGAAGGATCGCTCGACTTGCACGGCGTGCGGCTGCTGCTTGCGAACCTTTCACGCGGCCAAACCGAAGCGCTGTACGAGCGCGCGGAAACGCTGGGCCTGACCGATGCGCGCACGCCCATCGTGGGGGTCGTCGCGCCGCAACGTCTACCGTCCGACATCGCCACACCGGGCGGCTATCGCCTCGTGATCGGCGCGCGCGGCGCATTCATCGAAGGCTTCGATGCGGCGGGCGTCTACTACGGCGTACAGACGTTGTTCTCGCTCACTCCCGTAGGCGGCGGACGCATCCCCGCCATGTCGATCGAAGATGCCCCTCGCTTCGCTTATCGCGGCATGCACGTGGACCTCGCCCGCAATTTCAAGCACCCGCCGACACTGCGCCGCCTGATCGATCAGATGAGCGCTTACAAGCTCAATCGGCTGCATCTTCACTTGTCCGACGACGAAGGCTGGCGCATCGAAATCCCGGGCTTGCCCGAGCTGACCGAAGTGGGCGCGCGGCGCTGCTTCGATCCGAGCGAGACGCATTGCCTGCTGCCCGAGCTTGCATCGGGTCCCGAGAATCAATCGGGCGGGGGGTATTTGACGCGTGACGATTTCATCGGCCTGCTGCGCTATGCGGCCGACCGCTTCATCGAAGTCGTCCCGGAGATCGACATGCCGGCTCATGCGCGCGCAGCCGTGATGTCGATGGAAGCGCGCTATCGCCGCTTGCGCGCCGAAGGACGCGAACAAGAAGCCGCGCAGTATCGCGTGCTCGATCCGCAAGAAACGACGAACCTCACGACCGTCCAGTTCTACGACCGGCACAGCGATCTGAACCCGTGCGTGCCCGGCACGCTCAATTTCACGGGGAAGGTGATCCGGGAGATTGCGTCGATGTATGCGGACGCGCAGGCGCCGCTGCATACCTGGTACTTCGGCGGCGACGAAGCGAAGAACATCTTCCTCGGCGGCGGCTTCCAACCGCTCAACGGTACCGATCCGGGCAAAGGCCGCATCAACCTCGCGATCCAGGACAAACCGTGGGCGCGCTCGCCCGCCTGCACCGCGCTGCTGCGGCGCGGTGAAATCAAATCGATCGACGAGTTGCCCACGCGCATGGCCAAGCAAGTGAGCGCGCAAGTCGCGGCGAACGGCATCGACACGATGGGTGCGTGGGAGGATGGGCTCAAAGGCGCGACGGGGGCGCAGGACTTCTCGACGAAACACGTGATCGCGTCGATTTGGGACACCGTGTTCTGGGGCGCAGCCGATAGCGCACGCGACTATGGCGCGAAGGGGTTCGAGCCCGTGCTTGCGCTCCCCGACTATCTCTACTTCGATTTTCCCTACACGCTCGACCCGCACGAGCGCGGCTACTACTGGGGATCGCACGCGACCGACGAATACAAGGTGTTTTCGTTCGCTCCGCAGAACTTGCCGCAAAACGCGGAAGTATTCGGCGACCGCAACGGCGCCCCGTTCCAAGCGACGGGCACGGGCGCGGCGCCGCGCATCTACGGGATGCAGGGCCAAGCCTGGGGGGAAGTGATGCGCAACGACCGCTTCCTCGAATACATGGTGTATCCGCGTCTGCTGGCGTTGGCCGAGCGCGCTTGGCACCAAGCGGACTGGGAGCTGCCGTACGCCGCAGGCGTGAGCTATGAGCTTGGCGTCACCCACCACGTCGACATGGCCTCGCTCAACCGCGATTGGGCCGGTTTTGCAACCGTGTTGAAGGAACGCGAACTGCCCAAGCTCGAACGCGCCGGCGTCGGGTATCGCCGCCCGACCTTCACATTGACGGGCGAATGAGCGATCGTTGTCGCCGCAACCAAGCCCGCGGCGATGTTCGCGCCGCGGGCTTCGCATGAGCAGTGCGCAAGCGACGCGTCGCCGTTGCGTTCCCGCCCGCCGCTTGGCGGGTTCCCCATCGACCGAAAAACACGAACGATTGGCGTATTTCTTCTACATCCGCAGTAAGGGCGTTGCCGCCCACGCACTATCGTGAAACGGCTTGGCCAAGCAACGGCGTTTCATCGAGTGAATGGCACTCAACCAGATAGTGGGGAAGGCTATGGGCATCGGCACATTGCATCGCACTTCGGCGGCCGCAAGACACGACTCATCCGGATCAAGCGCACATCGCACGAAGCGATTCAAGCCGCGCCGCATCCTTGCATCGCTCGCCCCCGCCGTAGCAGCGTTGATGTCCGGCTCACTGCCTGCCGTGGCGAACACGGGGGCATTGCCTACGAACGGCTCGTTCGTAGCCGGCTCGGGTTCGATCAACACGAGCGGCTCGGCGATGACGATCGACCAGACGACGTCACGGGGGGTCATCGACTGGACGCGTTTCTCGATCGGACGCGGCAATACCGTTGCTTTTCATAACGGCGCCGGTGCCACGCTCAATCGTGTCACGGGGGCCGATCCGTCCATCATTCTCGGCGCCCTGTCCGCCACCGGCAGCGTCTACCTGATCAATCCGCAAGGGGTCGTCGTCGGCCCCGGCGGCACCGTGACGACGGGGGGCAGCTTCGTCGCCTCGACGCTCGACACCTGCGATTGCGCCTTCATGAAAGGCAGCGCGCCCACGTTCACGGGCAACTCCACCGCGTCGGTGGTGAACATGGGTGCAATCGGCGCGACCGGTGGCGACGTCTATCTGATCGCGCGCTCCTCGGTCGTCAACGCCGGTTCGATCAGCGCGCCCAAGGGCGTAGCGGGAATGGCAACCGGCGCGAGCGTGCTGCTGGGCGATGCATCGAGCAGCCAACCCGTCCTCGTGCAAACCGGCAGCGGCGGCTCGGTCCTCAACATGGGTGACATTCTCGCGGCGCAAGCGAGCTTGCAAGCGGCCGACGGGAACGTCTTCGCACTCGCGGGCAACCACGCGTCGATTCGCGCGATCGGCACCGCGACTCGCGACGGGCACGTCTGGCTCGTCGCCGATACGGGCAACGTCAGTTTGCAAGGCCCGATCGATGCCCACAACGCCGACGGCACCGGCGGCACGGTGGACGTGAGCGCGCATATGCTCTCGCTTGGCAGCCACGTCGGGGGCACGGCGCTCGTCACCGCGAAACAGTGGAACATCACGACGCCCGCTTTCACCGTCGACAGCACAGCAGCGAACGCAATGAGCGGCAGCTTGAACGCGGGGACGTCGATCGCTTTGGCGACGAGCGGCGCGAAAGGCGCGACGGGCGATATCGACGTGGCCTCGACCTTGCATTGGTCCGGGGCAGCCTCGCTGACGCTTAGCGCCTATCGGTCCCTCACCATCGAGGCGGGCGCGACGCTCGCCAATAGCGGAGCAGGCAACCTCACGCTGCGTGCCGATTCGAACGCGCTCGACAACGGCGGCAGCGTCACCAATCTCGGCGCGCTCGACTGGTCCAAGAGCCTGGGGACCGTAGCGGCGTTCTTCGATATGAATGGGACGTACACGCCCGGCACGCGGACGGTCAACGCAGCGTGGACGCCCGCGCCGCTGAGCGGGCTGCGCGATCAAATCACAGGCTATGCGCTCGTCAATTCGTACACCGATCTGCAAAACGTCGCGCACGATCTATCCGGCAATTACGCATTGGGTAAGGACATCGATGCCAGCGCATCGAGCGATCGCAATTACGTGCCGATCGGCAACGTCGATACGCCGTTTACGGGCCTGTTCAACGGCTTGGGGCATCAGATCAACAACCTTTCGATCTATCAATCGGTGGCCGGCGATCATGGCGAACAGGGCATGGTGCTTCGAACGCAAGGTCTGTTCGGCTTCATTGCTCCGATGGGCATCGTCGGCAACGTCGGCGTGAGCGGCGACGGCAACGGTTCTGGATACGGCGAATACGCGGCGTACGGATTGCTGGCCGGAATCAACGAAGGCGCGATCGTCGGCGCGCATTCTTCGGGGGGCATCTCCGTCATCTCCGGGTTCGCCTATGCCTCGACGGTCGGTGGTCTCGTGGGCGAGAATCGCGGCACGATCTGGCGTTCGTCGAGCAGCGCGGGCATCTATTCCGAAGGCAACAACGGCGGGCTCGTGGGCGCGAATGCCGCTGGGGCCACCATCGCGCAATCGTTCGCAACCGGCAACGTGGATTCGGAGGCGCATTCGGGCGGCGGCGGCGGCCTGGCCGGCTCGAACGCCGGCACGATTACGCAGTCGTATGCGACCGGCAACGTGTCGTTCAACCCCGACTATTGTGGACCGAACGCCGCGCAGGCCTGCGTGCCGGGCGCCGCAGGCCTTGTCCGGTACAACAGCGGCACGATTACGCAATCGTTCGCGACCGGCCAAGTCACCGAGCCCAATAGTCCCGATGCGCCGACGCTGCCGGCGATCGGCATCGCGACATACAACCCAGGGACGATTGGCAACGACGTCTATTGGAACAAGGACACGACGGGCGCGAGCATCGGCGTCTACTCCGGCACCCAATTGCCCGTCGGGAATGGCTTAACGACCGCGCAGATGAGCGACCCATCGTCGTTCGTCGGGTACGACTTCGGGCCAGGAGGCGTCTGGACGATGTTGCCTAATGCAACGCATCCCATCTTGAGCTGGCAGCTCGGCCAGTAGCCCCGCAAGTAGGCGCTAGGCAACGCGTGTTTTTGCGCAGCCTAGCGCCGAACGATGCTCGGCAGGTGCGTGGTTCGTTCACACACGCTTCGATGATCGTATGGCCCTATCGACGATAGCCGCCCGCGCCATGGCATTGCGCGCAGGCGGCTTTTACATTGCGCTCGTCGCTAATCAATCGCCGCTCAGTTGCCACTGAAGCACGGGATGGGTTGCGCCCGCCGGCATCGCCCAAACCCCGCCCGGCCCGAAGTCCCAACCGGCGAAGCTGGCGGGATCGATCATCTGCGCGCTCGTGAGCCCGTTGGCCGCCGCGACGCCCGGGCCGCCAGATGCCTGGCCGCTCGTCTCTTTGTTCCAATAAACGCGCGAGCCGATCGTTCCGCTGTTCACCGCCGCGATGCCCGCTAGGGTCGGGGCCGTCGTGCCTTCGGCGACGCCGCTCACGTTGCCGCTCGCGAACGATTGCGTGATGGCGCCGCTGTTCTCGGCGACGAGGCTGCCACCTTCGAGCGATGTGCCCGAGACCGCGCCCGTGGCGTACGACTGCGCGATCGTGCCCGAGTTGGCGCCCACGAGGCCGCCCGCTTGGTCCAGGCGATTCGTCTCGCCGCTGTACGGATTGGTGAGCGCGCTCACGCCGCCCGTCGCGTACGACTGCACGATGGTGCCGGAATTTTGCCCGACGAGACCTCCGGCAAAGCCGGCGTTCGATACCGCCACGTTCGCGCCCGAGCGCACGATCAGACCTTCGTTCGTGCCGACCAGGCCGCCGACGGGCGGTGCGCCGCCCGCACTGTAATCGAAGAGGTTGCCTTGCATGGACCCGGATACGACGACGTTGGCGATCGTGCCTTGGTTGTCGCCCGCGAGCACGCCGCCCGGCACGCCTTTGGTCAGCGTCAACCCGACCGCGTTGGTGATGTTCAGGTTGCGCACGACGCCGCCTTGACCGATGGTCGTGAACAGCGCGTTGACGATATCGACCGCGTTGGAAATCGTGTGTCCCATCCCATCGAACTGGCCGGTGAACGGCCCGCCGATTTCGATCAGGGCCCAAGACGGCAACGCAATGTCTTTGCCGAGCGCATAGTTGCCCGCCCCGCCGACGCTGTTCAAATCGCCCATGGAATTGACCCATTGATAGGCCGAGCGCTGCGTCTTCAAGCCGCTGTACTGCGGCGCACGCCATGCGGCATTGGCCAATTGCGTGCCGGCCGTATAGGTGCCCTTCTGATCGTAATACGCCGTGACGAGGCCGCTACTCTTGGACCAGTCGAGCGTGCCGTTGTTGACGACGCTGCCGCCGTTGTCCATCGCGCCGGCATCGGCGCCAAGCATCAAGTTGCCTGTCCCTTTGTTCTTGATCGTCACGTCTTTGTCGACGGTCACGTTGTGGAAAGCGCTCAGCGTGAACGATGCGGCGCCCTTCCATCCAACCGTGGACGCCACCTCGATATCGCCCGCGGCTCCTTGCGCTCCCGTCGCTTGCACGTTCACGCTCGCGCCCTTGCTGAGGCTGCGGGAGAATGCTTGCGCCATGCCGGCGCCGATCGTCACGCTCGGCATCGAAACATTCCAGACGCCCGCCAATACGCTCGGGACGCAACAAAAGAAGGACAGATGCGCGGCTGCCGTATCGACCGTGCCGCCGGATCCATCGACGTTCTTGGCCGCGATGCGTCCGCCCAGTTGCACATGGCCCGTATCGGCAACGAGCCAGATATGACCATCGCGCGTCGCGGTGCCCGTCGCGCGCAGGGCCGCGTGATTGCCTGAGAATGCAAAGACGTTGCCGTCCGCGGCCTGCAAGCTGATTTGCGCGGCGCGGATCGTGCCGCGATTGAGCACGCTGCCTTTATCGCCCAGTACGACGAACACTTGCTTGCCGCTCGACGCATCCTGCAGCAGGACCGCTTCCGCAGCTACGAGTTCGGCGGTCCCGTTCGGCGCGTGAATGGTGCCGCTGTTTTCGACCTGGGCGTCTGCGATCAGGAAGACGTCGCCTCTCGTCGAACCGATCTTGCCGAGATTGACGACTTTCGCGCTGGATACGCCGATGAGCGCCATTTGCCCGCCGTTCATGAACGACGTGTTATCGGTATCGAGCGCGGAGGCGACGAAACGGCCGCCCGTGGAGACGACGCCGCTCGATCCGATGACGATACCTTGCGGATTGATGAGGTAGAGGCTGCCGGTGGCGGAAAGCGTGCCCATGATCGACGAGGGATCGCTGCCGGTGACGCGATTGAGCGTGGCGCCGTTGCCGTTGTCGAACGTCACATGGGCGCCCCTGCCGATGGAAAAGCTGTTCCATTCGATAATGCCGCGCGGCGTGCGCTGCGCGATCGATAGCGATCTGCCGTTTTGCTGGAGCGTCCCGCTGCCTGCGACAAAGCCGCCGCCGCTCGGCAACACCTGTGCATGCGCAACCGAGACGAAGCCACACAGGGCGGCGAAGGCGCCGCGCACAAGCGATGCAATTAATTTCGGTTCCGCGCAACGATACGTACTGCTTCTGCTTTTCATGAAGCCTCCGCACTCTATAGATTTGGATGTTCGCCGCGGCTTGGATGGGCCCACCGCCCGGATGTGTTGAGTCGGCGCGTTTTTTGACGAATTTTTAATGCGCCCTAGCGTAAATCATTTACGAAGCGTTATTAGGTCGCATTCGAGTGAAATATGTCCGCAAATACGGACGACCATTCGTCGTTTTGCGCCACGATGCCTGCGTGCCCATCGAAGGCAAGGGTCCAGAGCGCAAACGTTTTCTCCCAAATTACACATTCACAAAGTAAGCAAGCGCATCGGTTTGCCTAAAGTTTCCGTTGATCTGTCCGTAAACCGTGGAGATAGATGCCCCGAGAAGGCGAAACGCTGCCGGCGGCAGAAATCGGATAGAACGCGCGAATAAACCGAACCATACGAGGACCTGACATGGCCGTTCGCCTTGCCCGCCTGCTGCTCATTGGCGCGCCTGCTGCACTGCTCAGCGCTTGCGCGCTCGTAGCACCACAATATTCCCCCGACGTCGACAACATCGAAACGCTCAAGAGTGTAACGAATGCCAAAGCGCATGTCGGCGCATTCGATTCGACGCCAGGCCCGGGCAACTACTATCCCGTGCCGCTGCGCGCGAACGTATTGCGTTCGCCCGTGGGCCATTCGTTCGGCGATTATCTGGCCGATGCGATGACCAAAGAGCTGACGATGGCCGGCAAGCTTTCTCCGCAAAGCGACGTGGAAATCAAGGCTACGCTGATCAAAAACGATATCGACGTGGGCATCGCGACGGGCGGTGCGACGCTGTCGGCTCGCTTCATCGTGGTACGGGGCGGCCAAACGCGCTTCGACAAAGTCGTGTCCGCGCAAACGCAGTGGGATTCGGCATTCGCGGCGATGATTGCCGTTCCAAAAGCGCGTGAGGAATATCCCGCTGCCGTGCAAAAGCTGCTTGGGCAACTCTACGCGGACCCCGCCTTCCGCCAAGCGATCGAATAACGCGCGATCGAGATCGCCTCTTGGCTAACCGACTTACAACACAATTCACCCACCACCGAGGAAGACCAAACGATGATGTTGATTCGCACGCTGGCCGCGGCCGGCCTAATCGCACTGATGTCGGGCTGCGCTCATGAGATTTCGCTGACAGGCGATACGAGCAAACTTCCGACGCTCTCGAGCGCGCCGCTCGACAAGACCGTCGCACTCGTGATCACGCAGGAACAATCGACACGCGAAGTCATTACCCCGGGCGGCGGCGGCGACAAAGTCAGCTATCACCCGTATCACGACTTGGAGTTGCCGCTGTATATCGAGCTGGGACACGTCTTCAAGAACGTGAAAAAGTTGAAGACGGCCCCGACCGCCGATACGGTTCGTGAGAACCACCTCGATTACCTCATCGTGCCGACGATCACTACCACGTCGTCGTCCCACAGCCTGGTGACCTGGCCGCCGACTGACTTCTCCGTGACGCTCGCGTGCACGGTGACCGATCCGACGGGACAGGAAGTCGTGACGAAGAAAGTGACCGGCAACGGGCACGCGGAATTCAGCCAGTTCAAGCACAACCTAGCGTTGGCTGCGCAGTTGGCCACCGCAGATGCGGTGGGGAAGCTGCAGGATGAATTGGCGAATGCACCGGAGTTGCGGAAGTAGACTTCGTTGTCGGTGCGCGTGACTGGAGCCGCTCATGCGGCACTAATGCCGGCCACGCGCCTGATCGACGGAGCTGGTTATCACCTCGGCATCCGTCGCACTCAGGTAGCCGTAAGCATCATTCCCAAACTCACGATGTAAGGAACCCAGAATTGCGCGGCCCACAGCACTATGCAATATAGGAGCCGCCTCGCGTTCGACATCTTGCGCAACCGCAAGAGCAGAAAGACAACGAGTACAAATAGTGTCCATCCAGCTTCGAGCTTCGCGAGTTCGCCCAAGATGCCAATGGCATCCGCCCCGTCGCCAATGGCGAAGCAAATCCGGGGAGCCAGCAAAACCAGAACGCCATACACTGCGCTAAATAGACGGCTCACCATTGATCCTCTAAAAAAATTGAACAGCGTGCGGCGAAGCGGCAGCGTCGCAACCCTCGGTCTACGTGCTACTGCACATTGCCGTGATCAGCCGCGTTTTTGCTCGCCCTGCCTCCAGCGCCCGCATACATCGTTGCGACGTCATCTCTGATCGACGCACGACATCAACTGCCGGACGACGATTCCGGTTGCTCTCTCGCCGCCATCAAGCGATCAAGAATGGTGATCTGTCTCGGCGCTTGAATCGAAAGCGGCGATAACGTTTCGCCTTTCGCGAATCGACGTTGCGCATTGGCCGCTTGTCGTGCACCTGGGTTTGCGCACCAGATACCGTCTTCTGGACATTTGTCGCCAGTGAGCGCGACCGTGCCGAGGGGGAGACGGTCAGCCGTTGCCGTAACCGCCAACGGCTGCCGATCTGACTCAGACGTTTTCTCCGGTGCGCCTGGTAGCGGCAGGCCAATCGCCGGATCCAGATGCTTCTCCTTTGCAAGCCAATTGACAAGCTCGTTCGAAGGCTTCTCTGGCGGTTTGGCCGAGGCTTGTTCTTTCTCCCATTGGAACGTGCCGTCCCAAGCGGGAAGCGGTGCAGGCGGAAGCGGAACAATCTTTTCAATGTCGGGAACCTTCGGGGTTCGACCATCGTTCCTGTCTATAAACTCGCGAATTGCTTTGTACCGCCTCGCCCGCTCCGCGTCGCTCTGCAAGCCAAGTTGGGCTGCGTCCTTCGAGTTAATAGGGGTTCTAAATGCGACCTCAAGGCTGTACGCAGACTGAGTGTCGCCCGCTTTCGCGCCTAGCTGATAAGCTTTGACCGCTTCGTCGTAACGCTTATCCAGCTCTAGATCGATACCCAAACTATTCGCTGCACTGCCCAGTCCCTGTTCAGCAGCACACAGCCACATCTGAGTGGCTATTTCGGGAGCCATGGCCACCGGCTGGAGTTTCTCGGCTACGTAAGACTGCGCCTCCGGATTTCCCAGGTCGGCAGCCTTGCGGAAGTAGCGCATTGCTGCGCCGACGTCCTGCTGTACCCCATAGCAGATTTCCAGATAGTGACCGAGATCGAAGTAGCCCCCGGGGATGTTGTCGTGCACCAGCTGCATCGCAAGATCTACCGCCTCCTTTCGCCCCTCAGGAGCGAGGACGAGCCCCTGAGTAATCAGCAGCTGCGCGTTGTGATTGGCCTTGTAATGTTTGTACGTCGCTGCGATCCGGTAGTAGCGCATGATGTCGTCGAAGTCCTTCTGCCCCTCTCGCTTCTGCAGGTACCTTGCATAGAGAAACAGCTTGTCGGCATCCGGATCAAGCTTGGGGAGATTCGAGGCTTCG
>Ga0157369_10000774_pt1 | contig 41222 bp, 32 predicted proteins | sample C25metaG_FD_113461 | JGI IMG/M metagenome (GOLD analysis project Ga0157369, IMG submission 113461) | Corn rhizosphere microbial communities from Kellogg Biological Station, Michigan, USA - C2-5 metaG | ecosystem: Host-associated > Plants > Roots > Rhizosphere > Soil | place: USA: Michigan... | reverse complement strand
CTCGGGGAGCTATTCGGTCAATTACACGACCGCGAACGGCACCGCGATCTCGGGCAGTGATTATACGGCAGCATCCGGGACGTTGACCTTCGCGGCCGGCGAGACGACCAAGACGATCCCGGTTCAGACGATCGACGACAGTGCCGTCGAGTCGGCCGAGACGGTGTTGGTGAACCTGACGTCGCCGACCAACGGCGCTACGATCACCACCGCGCAGGGCTCCGGCACGATCAACGACAATGATGTGGCATTCGCCATCAGCAATGCCACGGGGGCTATTGAAGGCGGGACACTGACCTTTACGGTCACGAAAGCCGGTACGACGTCGTCGAGTTATTCGGTCAACTACGCAACGGCGAACGGCACGGCGACCTCCGGCAGCGATTACACCGCGACCTCGGGCACGCTGACGTTCCTGCCGGGAGATGCGACCAAGACGATCACCGTAGCGACGATCGACGACAGCGTGATCGAGCCGGCCGAAACCGTGTTGATGAACCTGTCCGCGCCAACCGGCAACGCCACGATCACCACCGCGCAAGGCACGGCTACGATTATAGACAATGACGTCTCGTTCGCGATCAGTAACGCCGCTGCCGTGACCGAGGGCGGAACGCTGACCTTCACGGTCACCAGGGCCGGTACGACCTCATCGGGCTTTTCGGTCAATTACGCGACGGCGAGCGGTACGGCCACCTCGGGCAGCGATTTCACCGCAACCTCGGGCACGCTGACGTTCCTGGCGACTGAAACTACCAAGACGATCACGGTCGCCACTATCGACGACAGCGTGATCGAGTCTCCCGAGACGGTGCTCGTCAATCTGTCGTCGCCGACCGGCGGGGCCACGATCACCACGCCGCAAGGCTCCGGTACGATCAACGACAACGACTCCGGGCCAGTCGCCAACGCGGACACGACCTCGTTCGACTGTAGCGCGTATCAAACGGTCAATCTCGTCGCGAATGACACCGATCCGGGGAACAATGTGCCGCTTCACCTGGTGTCGATCACTGGCCCGGGATCAGCCACGGTGAGCAGTAGTACGTCGGTGACGATCGGCGAGCACAGCGCGGGAACCTACACGTTCACCTACGTCGTCGCCAACAGTCTCGGCGCCACCTCGACGGGGCAGCTGACCGCGACCGTGACTGGGCTGGCCTCGCAATGCGTCGTGTTTTGACCGCTTCGTGTGCAGGGTCGAGCAATGCCGCGCCGGAGGCGAAAATTGCTAAACTTCACGCGCGCTAGAGAGGGGTGATGAATTGTCTCCAGTTTTGACCCGAATTGCCGCGGCTGCCGCGTTGCTCGCCCCACAGGTGGCGTTGGCCGACGACATCCAGCCGCCGAAGATGTACACCCAGACCCCGACCGGCGTGAACCTATCGGACGGATCGTACGTGGAAGCGGACGTGGATCTATCGATCGGATCGCTACAACTGAAGCGGTCGCATCTAGGTGGCCCGGTCGTGCCCTCTAGCAAGGCATTCGGCCCATCGTGGACGCACAATTTCGAGATGTACATCCGCACCGTGCCGTCGGGGCCGCCAATTAATACCTATTATGCCGATGTCCATACCGATGAAGGTACCTATACTTTTTCAGGCGACGCGGGCCACAACGTCAATGCACCCTGGAACGATGATGCTCGGGGCAAAAAACTCGAAAAGATCGGGTCGATCCTGCGCTTCACCGCGCGGTCTGGCGCCCTTTATGACTTCACATCAGCGACCAACCTCTACCACATCAGCAAGCTAACTTATCCCAACGGGCGGGTTCTCGACTTCTTCTACGACAGTAACGAGAAGCTGAAGGAAGTCAGGGACAGCGCCGGCTACGCTATCATTTTCGACTATACCGCCAACGGCTATGTCGCCGACGCCTGCGCCGTAAATCAGATAACTTCGGTGGTCTCGCCGTCCAGTACCTGCGCCGCGGTTTCTACGCCAAAGGAGACGGTGTCTTATGGTTATACAGCGGTTACCGGGACGGGAGGATATCTGCTGACCAGCGCGATCGATCGGCTAGGCCAGACGACCACCTATCAGTACAACAATCCCAATGCGGACAAACCCGCGATTAGCTGCATAACTCCACCGGGCTATTCGACATGTAAGATCACCAACGCGTATGGGTCGGTGGCAGCCTATTATTATCAGGTCACCCAACAGACGCTCGCCACCGGCGAGGTGTGGAATTATTCCTATAACGGAATTTACGCCGGCGTTCGATTGCGCGCGTCGGACGGAAGCTCCAATCTTACGTCCGTACACGTAACAGATCCGCTCAACAAAGTTTGGATTTATAGTTTCATCGATTCTTCGCCATATCGGGCCTCCGATCCCAACGCGCACACGACGGGCTACGTCTTTGTCGGGAACGAATGGAAGAGCGGGCCTAGCAATCAACCGTCTGGGACGTACCTGGCGCAAACTGTCCTTCCCGAGGGCAACAAGTTTACCGCATCGTTCGACAGTCGCATGAATGTTACCGGGATGACGGAGGTCGATAAGACCGGAACGGTTAGCCGGGCGACATCTTCATCGTTTCCAGCAAGCGGCAGCGATTACCTGTGCGGTACAGCCGTCGATCCCAAAGTGTGTAACCGACCGGTTTGGATACGAGACCCTAAGGGGAACCAGACCGATTTCACCTATGATAGCGCAAGCGGTGGCGTGCTTACCTTGATGAGCCCTCCGCCCGTGGCGGGCGCAGCGCGGCCTTTGAAGGTCTACACCTACGCCTCCTATTCGGCGATGGTTCGCGATGCGAGCGGAGCTTTGGCGTCGGGCTCAGCAATGTGGCTTCCCGCCACCGAAACCCAGTGCCAGACCGCAGCCGCAAACCCGAACACGCCGGTTTGCGATACGTCGGCGACGCAACAGACTATCAGTTACCAATATGGTGCTCCGGGCGCGCAAGATCAATTGTTGGTTAAGGGCAAGACGGAGACAGCCGACGGCACCAGCCGACGAACATGCTATACCTACGATTGGAAGGGGTTGCAGATCAGCCAGACTAGCCCGCGCGGCACGACCAGCTTGTCGGTGTGCCCGTGAGCGCCGCGGTTATGAAGCGTTGGGCAGTGGCTGCCCTCGGCGTCCTGCTCTCGGCCTCGCAGGCTGGAGCGCAGACATCTCCGTCAGACTTCACGACTGGTACGCGTTATGACGCGGCTTCGCGCGTCGTCGGTATGATCGCTCCCGACCCAGACGGCGGCGGCTCACTGCGTTATGCGGCTGTACGCAACACTTACGATATCAAAGGCCGGCTAGTCACAGTGGAAAAGGGCGAACTGGCGACCTGGCAGTCGGAAGCGGTGGTGCCCTCAAGCTGGACTGGTTTTACGCCGATCAGCAAGGTTGAGACGAGCTACGACGATTTTGATCGTAAGATACTTGAAAAGAGCTGGGGTTGGGATGCCGCGGTATCCACGTGGTCGCAAAGTGCCGTAACTCAATACAGCTATGACGCGGCTGGGCGGCCAGAGTGCACCGCAGTTCGGATGAATCCCACAGCGTGGGGTGCTCTTCCAGCTACGGCCTGCAGTTTGCCGACCAACCCCAATGCCGGAGCCTACGGGCCAGACCGCATCACCAAGAACGTCTATGATGACGCTGGTCAATTGCAGCGGGTGATCAAGGGCTACGGACTGACGATCGTCAACGGCCTCGCTCAGCAACAGCAGCAAGACTATGTCAGCTACACCTACACAGCCAACGGGAAGCAACAGACAATAGCGGACGCCAATGGTAACCTGGCAAGTTACACGTACGACGGTTATGACCGGCTGACTAAGTGGAGTTTCCCGTCGAAGACCATGGTCGGCACGGTCAGCACGACCGATTACGAAGCCTATCAATATGACGACAACGACAACCGCACCTCATTGCAGAAGCGCGACGGGCGGACGCTGATCTTCTCTTACGACAATCTAAACCGAGTGATGATCAAGACGGTACCGAACAACGGTTGCCCGACTAGCCCCCCCAACCCGGACATCTGCACCAACCCGCCCGCGTCTGCCACGCGCGACGTATATTATGCTTATGACATGCGCGGCCTGCAGATCTCTGCTAGGTTTGACAGCGCAACCGGCGCCGACGCCGTCATCAGCGGCTATGATGGTTTCGGCGAACTGACCTCGACCACGACTGTGATGGGCGGCGTTAGCCGGACGATCCAGCATAGTTATGATGTTGACGGCAACCGGTTTACGACGACCTGGCCCGACGCTCTCAAGGTGACTTATGCCTACGACGGACTAGATCGACTTAGTTGGATATACGAAGGGACGAGTTCGCCTCTAATCCAATACGGCTACACACCAGCTCAGCGACCATCATTCCTCAGTCGCGCTTCGGGCCTTAACACTACGCTCACATACGATACAAAGCAGCGCTTGTCGGCATTAGCCAACGACTTCAATGGCGCTGTGAACGACGTCACATACTCGTTTCCCGACTACAACCCGGCTGGGCAGATCGTTGTCAAGAAGCGGGACAATAGCCTTTACGCCTTCAACGCGTACACGACGGTAAATAGCCGGCCTTACGTGACTAACGGATTGAACCAATACACGAGCTCCGGCCAGACCACCCTCTCCTATGAATCGAACGGGAATCTCCGCGCGAGCGATACAACCGTCTACACCTACGACGTGGAGAACCGGTTGATTGGAATGGCGGTCGGTGGATCGACTGCCGCGATACTTGTCTATGACGCCCTCGGACGCCTCTACGAGGTACAAGGTGCGGGTACGCGGCGGTTTTTATACGACGGCGACGAACTAGTCGGTGAATACGATGCGTCAGGCACAATGCTCGCACGTTACATTCATGGCATGGGAAATGACGACCCTGTTGTCTGGTATAACGGCGCGACCATGGATGCGACCACGCGGCGCTTCCTGCACACGGATCAGCAGGGCTCTATCGTCGGCGTGTCGGATGCTGCTGGTAATTCCGTCGCGATCAACAGGTATGACGAGTACGGTATCCCAAGCGACGGTATCCCAGGAGCAGGAAAGAATTTGGGCGCTTTCCAATACACTGGGCAGATCTACTTGCCCGAGATTGGTGCCTACTATTATAAGGCGCGCATCTATTCGCCCACGCTGGGGCGGTTTATGCAGGTTGATCCGATCGGGTACGCTGATCAAACCAACCTCTACGCTTATGTGGGTAATGACCCAATTGATAACGAAGATCCGTCGGGAACCTGCACGGGTACGCTTTTTTGTAAGGGTGAAGAGAGTTCCAGTGGATTAGGAATAGGAGCTAGCGGATGGGGCGGCGCTTATGCCAATCATTTGGCTCCCGGGCAGACCGTATACGTGAATCCGGGCACTGTGGTGTGCCAGGCTTGCCATGTGCTATCGGGGCGTGCGCCATCTGGGATGCCGCTTGCCAGACATACTTCGCCGCCTCGCGCGAGAGCGAACTCTAGCGCACAGGCGGCTGCAGCTGCTAAAGCTCGAAGAGAGGATCCTTACTCGGTAACCGTTCAGATCCAAGGTCCGAGGATGACTGGCTATAAGGGTAATCAACTCAGTCAGACCATTGCCCAAGACACGCCGGTTACCGTAAGTCAAATTGACGCGGCGATTATGCAATTGATGGAGGGTTTGACGAGCCGGGACTACGTATATTATGGCGCAGCTTCCGTTACAGCGATGAGAAAAGCCGAGAACGTCGCGGCTGCTGGAGGTATATACGGGCCAAATAATATTGCGACTGTTGTTCCAGGCAGTAAGGGCGACAGAATAGATATTCAGATTAACGTTGGCCGCAACGTTGTCTATGGACCTATAGATTGAGATTTTTATGAGTGATAACGATCTTGTGGCTTCATCTGTAAGATCATATTTTATCGATCAAGCTAGAATCGAGAATGTAACAATTTCTCCCCGATTTGACTGGACGATGCCAAGTGCGATCGGCCAGATATATTATGAACTGCAGAGCTACAGGCTCTTCATGATCAACCTGGATGATCTATCATGTGACGGAATAATATGTACCTATAACACGGTCGGAAAGTTTAATGAGATAAATTGCCTAAGCCTCACAATAAACGCAGCCCCAGATACATGGCGTCCTATGTGGGATTTACGCAAAACGTGGTATAACGAAGAAATTGAACAAGCAAAAAGGATTATTGGTGATTATATTCCTTAGTTAGTTCTAGTTACCCTTGCCTACAACCGGATATGCGGAAAATTTCGTCTGGTAAAAATCCTATGGAATACTGACGGTAAGTCGCGCCGTTATCGATTTGTCTGTAGAGGCCGCATGCTCAAGCCTCGCCTCGTGTCGCTCTGCATCTCGCACCTCGGCCGGCGCGGGGCCATCTTGCAGAACTTTGACCAATCACGCATCAGTCGTCGGCGTTTGCCGAGGAAGACGGTTCGGCGGTAACCCGAAATGGATTTTAGCTGGGCGGCCCGAGCATATCGTAGCTGGACGGAGAGGCTTCGGACTTTGAGACGCATTAGGAGTTCAGCCGGATGATCTCGGGCGACGAGTTGCTATAGTTGACGTTATGTGAAATCCGGTTCGAGCCCCTCCGGTGAGTCGTATGGGCAGCAAAACATAACCGCCATCATCGATCCGCCGCGACTGCACATAAGGGACATTATCAGTCTGACGGCACATAACGTCTGTTATCAATCCGCCGCGACTGCAAATAAGGCCTGTCATCGATCATCGGACGGATGAGATCTGGAGAGAAACCTTACCAAATCAGTGTAGTCGGGCCGACTCGCTTTTCACGGTTGCCGTGATGGCAAATCAATATCCTGCCACGGTTTGACGGGCGGCGTGCTCCCAAGCCAGACCTCTATCCGGTTGTTGGGTCCATAACGCTTGATCGGGGCGGGCCGTTTCTGAACGTCGGTGCCACTCACCTCGCCGAGCGCCTGGGCAATAGCCCATGCATCCGATCGCCGCTCGTCGCGAAAGTATCGCACATCGGTAGCTGTCGGATAAGCGGCGAGCGGGAAATCGCGTTTCTCCGACATCACAGCCACCGTCGGCTCGATGTCCAGCCCCGAAAAGCGGCGGCGAAGGAACGCAACAACGCGATTGCCGTCAGCAAGTGGGCGGGCCTTAATATGAACATAGACAAGAGGTTTCGTAGTTTTTGGCTCCGGCGCACCTCGACAGAAGAAGACACTTACATAGCCATGCGAACCTCCGCCGCCTGTCCGCTCGATCACGAGGTCCTTCTGGAGCGGTTGCAGCACGGTGCGAGCGATCGTCTGCTCGTCAGGCTCGCTAGCCGCAGGATCTGCGTAGATAGCGTCCCAATAACGTTGATATTGCGACGATGCGTTCCGGACGGGCGAGAACGACGTGACATATATGTCATGAATCTTCAATTTGCCGACGACGCCACCTGATCTCTCGACTGACGCCTTCAGGGCAGCAGCAAATGCATTCGCCCGTGCATGGCGCTCACCCTCTTTCGGGCCACCCATGCACCACAACAGTTCGACGTTTATCGGGTCGATTTCCGGTGGAACGTTGAAGCTAGCAAAGGTCGTTCGAGCGGCTGCCGCTGAGACGGAAGGGATGCCGGTATTGAGTTGCTTCGGAGGCGTTGTCCAATCAGCCCGCTGCACCATAGCAGCGCCTGATCGAACACGAACAAACCTGGCAGATCGACTCTCAACCGTGGCAAAGGGGCCGCGACCATCTGATACGCTAGCGGTCTTCCACGCACCACTGGCCGGTACGAAAAGATCGCCGGCTCTGGTCAGGGTGTCCTCATCATCGGCGTTCATATTGTCTGCGGAAATCGTGGTCCGAACATTCTGCATCAGCGTCTGAAAAGGAATGCCTGGGACGAGGTCGCGGAGCAGCGCGCCCGCCAGACGGCTGTGCCCCGACCCGTCGTCGTCGGCGATCGTATTGCCGCTCCTCGTCGCAAACTCGATCCGGATGCCTTCGGGCGGATCTTTCCTGGCAGCAGTCAGTCCGCTCGCCGTCAGCGCCGCGCGCATCCTCTCTGTCGACCTGCTGGCCAGCGCCTCGCGGAACAGCTTGTCTATATTTTCCTTGGTAGGATTGTCGCGGCAAGCGTCGATCAGGATGAGGAACGGGAAATTGACGTGGCCGCCATATTGCTCGAACCTCTTGTAGAGGTCGATCGCTTCGTCTTCTTGGAGATACATCCGATTTTGATTGTTCTTCAGATCGGCAATGTAAGCGTCGGTCTTAGCTTTCCAGTCGAGCCGGGTTTCAACACCGATCAGATAATTTCGATCGCTGACCTGAATACCATGACCGGCATAGTAGACGAGCAGCGGTCTAGGATTGGCGGGATCCGATGTCGCGTGGTTGAGCAAAGCATTGAAAGCGACGCGAAGTTCATCGGCATTCTGCTCGCACAGGACCAGCACTTCCGACTTCTGCCATCCGATAGAGACTAACTTGTTGCCGATAGCCTTTGCGTCGTGGCACGGTGAACATAAAGGCTCGAGATGGGTGACGTCGGGGTTGCTGCTGTCGGTGCCGCCCCGCTCATAATCGCTATTCCCAATCAGCAAGGCTATCCGTTTCGCATCAGGTGGGATGTAGATGTCCTTCGCGTGATCGAAATATGAATAGTATGGGCGCGCATCATTGACGACTGGGCACCCGGCGTCTTCCGATTGTATCGAAGTCGGGTGCGGCGACATTGCAGATGCCTCCGGTGACGGATCGACACCCAGGTTCAGCGCCGCGACCGCGAGCAGAGCGATGAGCTTCCGCACGTCATTCGTCGTCCGGCTCGGTGAAATCGACCGCCGGTTGGGTGTTTTGCGACCTGAGTCGCAAGTTAATCTCCCCGCCGCGACGTTTGCCGAGGCCAAGGGGTGTGTTTACGCGCACCAGCCGCTCGATCGCGGCGAGGCCTTTCGAAACATTCCAGCGGCTCGGCGACCACATTCTGCCGCCGCTCAATTGGAGCAGACTTGTCGCTGCGGTGGAGTGATCATCCTTTGGTCGGACAAGATACCTGTCTCGAGAATGGCTGACGGTTGGCCCGTTATATGCTCCGAAATAGGCGTCGCGGCGTGCAAATCCGGCGTCCGGTGGGGCAGGGTGGTCTTTGGTAGCCATGCCTTGCGCCGAGAAATATTCGAACCCGATTACATCGGCCGAATAGACCTCGGTATAGTGGTTATCCTTGTCGATAAAATTCAGGAATACCACTGCGTGGCCGGAATAATGGCGCTTTCCATCCGTGCCGGGACTATCTCTGTTAAAGTTTACGAAATCGCCCGGCTTAAGCGCGCTGAAAGGCAATTCCTCCCTGATCTCGAAGGTCGCCAAAGCCTGGCCGGTTCCCCGAGCATAGGCGATGACAATATTGCCTTTTTTCGTCTTACCCCGGGGCGTCTCATATAGCCCACGGCCTAGTATGTTCTGTTCGCTTCCCTGTACGAAGATAAAAGGTCGAATTGACTTCACATCCGAGCGCCGCCATCCCGCTGCGGGAAGCATATTGTAAGGTGAGTTGGGATTGGGTCGGCCGTTGACGAAAAGGGCCGCCTCGGGGTGCTCAGCGGCATATCGATTTATCGCTTCGATCATCACCTCTGCGACGGCTGCAACACACATTGTCTGATGATCCGCTGCACTTCTGCCCTTGGGCCCTTGCGGAATTGCGGCAGGTGAAGGGTAACTGAGCGGCTGGCTGTAGCTTTTGTCCAGATCATAGCCGCCGTGAGCGCGGCCGCCGTGAGCGCGGTCGGTCTCGAGCATGTGAACGGCCCACAAAACATCGTCCTTGTTAAAGTCTTCGGATGGTTTCGTGGGCGGCGATGCCGAAATATTCAACAATGCCAAAACTATTGCTAGATTTCCTGTCCGCACGATTACCCTCCCAGGATCGAACGCACGTCCAGTCAGTACGCGGACCGGAGTCGATTTGTCCCGGAGGATATGGCTATTGGTACAAAATACAAGCTGCCGAACTCTTTATTACATCCAGAATGGTTTGAAGTTTCCGGAAGTGCATTCGTCAGCGGTGGGCTTCGGCCGTGCCGGAGGGTTGCGCCGGCGGGATGGAGGGGGCAGGCGCGGCCGGCCGGACCAGATCAAAATTATACGTCGGCAGTGTCTTGTCTTGCACCAGTGCCCCGCCCTTCCCGGTCGACTTGATCGTGATCTTGCCGCCAACGGTACATCTGACCGGGGTCTGGGCGATATTCGCCAGCGCGCTAGCCGGGACATCGATCGACACCATCACATCGGTGGTTCCGTTTCCGACAGCGCGGTGCGCGTCCTTGATCGGGATCTGAATATCTGCGTCCGTCCCGCATTTGAAACTCAGTTGATAATTGGCGCTGACGTCGTCCAACGTGCGGTTCTGGGATATACGATAGGTCAGGGTCAACGGTACCGCTGCCGCGGATCCCATGGGCGGCAACGCGCCCATGCTGTGCGCAACCGAAGAGAAGGATATCTTCGCGGCCTCGTTGGACAATATAACGCTCTTGCTAATCTCGATCGACGGTCCGCCTGTCGAGCCCACGGTTGATACGAGCGCGACGGTGACCGTCACGGGATCGGTAGCCGTGGCGACGGGCGTGAAGGTCATGTCGAAACGGCAGGTGCGAGTCTTCTCGTCCCATTCCGTATTGTCGAGCACCCCGCCTCGGACGGCCCATGTATTCTCGCAAGCACTTTGCGGGACAGGCGCCAGCCGCGCGGCGAGCTTGATCGGATTGCCGTTGAACCAGACTTGATTGTTCTCGTCCATGACGAGGTGAAGGCGGCTCTCCAGCCGCTCGGCCAGCGCCGACGCGGTCAGTAATGGGGTGGGATCGGACCGGAACACGGCGGTTTCGAAACCATCGGCCTTCGAATTGGTCATCACTTTGGCGCTGCCATTGCCCTCGACGCTGGCGTTGAAGAACGGGACGGCCCCGCCTGCGCTCGCCGAGCCCTTCAGCAATGTCTCGACATTGGTCTCCTTGACCAGATGCGCTTCGACCGCAGACATCGAGCCGTAGATGCTCAGTTTGTCGTTGGCGGCATAAACGGGGTTCCGGCGATACCAAGCCCAGATGTCGAGCATTACTTCAGAGCGCTCCAGGCCCGGAAATTGCGCGCCCGATGCATCGTCGAGCGCCCAGGCATAAGCCGATGTCATGGTGCCGCCCTCGAGGACGAGCGCCTGGATGTCATTACCCGAATAGGTAGCGTCGAGGGCTGCCTGGAGAATGACGGCGGAGAGCTTGAGATTGCCTTTGCCTGCCAACATCGTCACGCAATTCTGCGTGTGCGTGACGGCCATGCCGTCGGTTGAGACGGCCCGTGGCGGATAATAGGTGCCCGACAGCAGGCTACCAAGCACGACGGATTGGCCACTAGACGAATTCATCACCTGGCCCATGTACCGGCCAGCGCTGCCTGCGCGCACCATGCTGGCGGGGCTGGCGAGGTTCGATTTGAACGTTTCCCAGTCGTTGAGCGACGGCGGAATGATCGAGCCCTTTTTGAGCAGGCTTCTGAGGTTGCCTTCGCCTATACAGCCGCTCGCGACGGTCCTGAGCTTGCCTTCGACCCAGGTCTGAACAGTTGGCGGTGTGTCTTTCGCATCTGCGAGCCCCGGACCGACCGCGCAGCACGTAAGGAGAAGCAACGTTGCTGTTGTAAAGGTCTTCATGCCGTATCCCCCCGGAGTCTTCGCACCGGCAAAGCGCGAACTGGCTGCCTGTTTATAGCGCAGGGCGAGGCCTGCTGCGACGAAGACTGCCACCATTTTGGTGGGATCGGACGGACGGTCGCATCCCTCGGCGCTTGAGGCAAAAGGCCCGACACAAGACGGTTACTGCTCGAAAAGTTGCTGCCGTTGAAGGCAGTCGCCGGCGCGGCCGGCGCTTACGGCATTCGAAGAACAGGGGTGTGGTCCTTCAGCACTTTTTCATGACGGCGAGCGAGGCAGCTTTGTCGTGGGTTTTGGTGATGTTGCCTTCGAGAATTTCGCTCTTGTGATCGACGGTTCCCGATATAGGTCCGTTTTGGACTCGATAGCTCTTGCAGCGGGTCCGACTTCTCCCCAGCCTTCGATTCCCTGGGGAGGGCTCGGGATGGACTATATCGAGCGCGCGTTCGGCTTGATCCGCCAGGGCGGCGCGAGCATCCTTTACGTACTAGGCTGCTTCATCTTCCCGCGGCCACGGCGACTGATGGCGTTCATCGATCGTCTGTCCGGCCCCGAACGTCGGGTACTGGTCGGCCAGCTTGTCGTGGGCATCGGACTGGTGGTGACGCTCGGGGGCTGGCTGATCAGCGATGTATCGCCGGAATCGCTCGAAGGCCCTCGATTGACGATCATCGTCCTATTCCTGTTGGTCGCCACGACCATTCCCTATTTTGCGGTTTATCGCTGGCTACAGCGTGAGCGCATCGCCTTCGTCGCGGTCGTGCTGCTGGTTGTCGGCCTCGTCGACGTGACCGTGCTGCAATTGCCGACGCTCGTACAGAACTTCGTCGAGCCGCTACGCAGTGATTTCCTGAACCTCGAGAACGGCATGGGTCAAGGCACGCTCGCGTATGATTTCGTCTGCGGCGGGCTAGAGCGCGAAGCGCGCATCGTCGCGCTCAGCCACGAGGCGGACAAGTTTCAGTCTGAAATGGATCGAGTCGGCCCCCAGCTTAATTCGATCCCGGAGGGCGCAGCCTCGGACGATCTTGAGCGGCGCTGGCATGATGCCTTCACGCGCGCGACCCACAAGCGGTTCGCGATGTTCGACGTGACGCACGAAATGGACGCCGTCTTCGAAAAGACGAAGGCGCGCTACAGATGGTTCTTCGTTGCCGGCGACGTGGCGCAGATCAGCATCGACGTCGTCGGGCTGTTGGGCGTGTTCTTTCTCACAAAGGGCCTGTTTTATGGGGTGACGACGCGTGGCGGCAGGATTCTGACCGGATGCGTGGCTGCCGTAATGGTCATCCTGTCGGGCCTGTTTAGCCTTGGCGCCAATGCCATGAGCCGATACCCCAATCCGGAAGCCTACATGGACGGCTATACCGGCGAGCGCACACCCGGGGCCCTCGACTGGGATCGGAATGCGATCAAACTCTGGCGCGCGGATCAGGCCGCGCGTGAGGCGCGGTTGAAGGCGCGGTTCATCGCCGCCGCGAAGGCCTGTCCGAACCTGAACAACGCGGGGCTCTGGTGATTACGGCCGCACGACCCCATTCGGCCACGGTGGCGAAACGCTATCTCGGCAGCGAGCGGGACCATTCTAGCACCGGCGAACGCGATGCCTTGCGCGGGGCATTGGCCGAATTCCTCGGCGAAGCTCGCGCGAAAGCGGCGGACCATCTTCACGGCTTTTCCTCGTTCGCGAGCCGCCGCGCATTCGGTGCGTGACACGGTTGAGGGGCGCTTCGCTTCGCGATGCCTCCTCAGTCCGTGCCCCGAGGGCCGGCCGCTCGAGATGTCATGGGACGCCGCTGCCGCTGAAAATGCTATCGGTCGGACGCAAAGCTGCATCGCCGACTTTTACGGCATCGTACGCAGCTCCGGTTGAGCGGGGTGCTCGAGGAGATATAGGCACCCTAGCTTGCCGCCTTAGAACTTCTGCGCCGTTGCTTGCCCTTGGAGCCGAGACCAATCTTCTTCGCCATCGCGCGCCGCGCTTCGGAATAGCTGGGAGCCACCATCGGATAGTCCGACTTCAGCCCGTAGCGCGCGCGATAATCTTCGGGCGTAAGACCGTGGGTCGACAGATGACGGCGCAGCGTTCGATACGGCTTGCCGTCGATCAGCGAAATGATGTGGTCCTTCGACGCCAGTGATTTACGCACGGTGACCGCCGGCGTGAATACTTCGGCTTCGGCTTCGGGTGACGGCACAGGCCGATCGCCCGCGCCGGAAAGACCCGACACGGCTTCGTGCATTTTCGTAAGAAACGCGGGCACTTCGTCAGCGGTCGCGCGAGTGTTCGGATTGGACAGCCAAGCGATGGTCAATTCCGTTGCCAGCTCGACCGGGTTGAGTGCGGCTGTCTCTTCCATATTTATCTCCATTTTGGACCGACTAGACATACCCGCCGCGGCCTGACCGTCAATGGCAACCGCAAGTTCCACAAACCTTGGGATTGCTCTCGTTAAGCGGTAATAGCCAAAGCTTCTCTGGTAGCGGCTAGGTATTCATTGGACCGGCGCAGATGATCGATGACCGAGAAATCTGGGCCTGTGCCAACGTATATTTGAAGCAGCACGGCGAGCATGCCTGGTTTGTGGTGTCACAGCGTGCCGACGAACTGCTCGCGCACGGCGAGATGGAGGGTCACCGGACTTTTCTGCGGATACTCAACCGCATCAGGCTGCTTGAGGCGATGACACCGGACGGCTCTATTCATTAGAGGATCTAGAGTCGGCAAGCTCTAGCGATCCGGCCGCCATTGTCCCATCTCGGCTTGTAGATCGCCTCGTTACGCGCGAGCTGCCAGCAAGAGAGATCGCCGCCCTGGCCCAAAACCATGGCGAGCGTTCTGCCATAGCGATCTGTACCGACGCGCTCGATCCTGACTGATGAACCATCGCCCAGACCCTGTTTCAGGCTATCTGTTGACTCGAAGGGGTCACCAGGCGCGCAATCTCGGCCTTGCTGACAATGACCCGGCAGTTCCGGCGCATCGATGCCGAGCAACCGAACGCGGCCGCCATCGCAATGGAGCGTGTCGCCATCAACAACCCGGCAATTGGTAATCGTCTCGGCATAATCCGGAGCTGATGCGGTCGACGGAGTGGGCACGCCGAAAGACGATGCGGCGATAGCCGCGACGGCGCCGACCGCCACACTTGACAGCGAAGTTGAAGGCCTACGCCGTGGTTTGAGTGTTCGCGTCATGAAAGGCTATTCGCTAGAGGGCGATAAACGACCGGCGCGCGGCGCTGGCCGCCATGCCGTTTCAAGCAGGCTTCGCCCCTGGCGTCCCGCACTTCACGAATTTACCCCCCGCGCCGCGGCACTTCTTCGCCGGGGCAGCTTTGGGTGGCGGGCATTTAATGAACTTCCCATGCGCGTCACGGCAGCGATTAGCCGCCATCGACGGCGAAGCGACCATAGCGACGGCGGCAAGCGCGAGAGCAACACGAAACATAAGCAATTCCTCTCCCAGTGAGAGAGTCAGCCTATGTCACCCTCGCGCTTGTGCCAAGACGAGCGTTACCCTTTTCGCATCGGTTGCACGCACGGCGGAATCCTGCTGATGCGAGCGAGTGCCGACACTGACCAAAGGATCGTCGAAGTGGTAGCACGCGCACCTCAAATGGCTGCGCCGCGATCTTCATTCGGATGATCGTACCGCTCGCTCAGCGGCCGAGGAAACGCTTGCCGCGATGATCGCCGGCGCGCTCGCGAAACCAGATCTAAATAGCCTTCGACACACCATTCGACTCCGCGCCTGAATGGAGCGAACAGCTCGCCAGCGTTGCATGTATGACGAAGAGGAGAAGCGGTGATGCGGCTGGTGTTCGACCACGGGCGCGGTGTGGTCTGCTACGAAATCGACGGGGAATACTTTGTTTACGGGATCACGGAACACGGCGACCCGCGAATAGCCCATTCCGAGGGCGCCGCGTGCGAGATCGCAGCCGCTGCGTTGTGACGTAACGGTGACAGCCGCCGCCGGTCAGCGGCCGTCAGTATCCGTTTGGTTACGTTATGCAAAACCGGGGCGCGGGTTCGTCGCGAAACCCCCCGCGCCGACTTGATCGAAGCGCTCGCAGACACGACACGGGCGCCGTACAGGCTAGCGCGCAAAGGATTCCGACAACGGCGACATTCAAGCCATCCGTCGGCGTCGATCTTACCGACGAACACGTTCGAGCGCTCGATGTGAGGCGGGCGGTGCGACCCGATCCCGCTCCGCCGGCTAGCGTCGCGATTGGTGTGCTGGTGGAACAGGCATTGGGCTTGCCGACGGTTCCGTATCAGCCTGCTCGCGCGACGATCGCCGAAATGAGCGACCGCGGAGAAGATCTCGCCCAGCTTTATTGAGAGATCGGGACGTATGCGGCGATCGGACGGACGACAGGGTCGAGTGTTCGGCGGGTGGCCGAGCTAATCGGCAGATAAGAAAGGCGGCAGCGACATCGGCCGCGCTCCCTTCGGACGTGTTAATTCTCGCCCTCTAATCGGTCGACGACCGGCGAACTCAAACAGTCAGCTTTGGCAGAACTTCATTCGGAAAAGAGACGTTTTTTGTTCGGTGACCGGCTGGAGTCGCCACCCTGCCGCTGCCATCACGTTCGGCCCCGGATGCTTGCTTGCCGCCGATCTCACGTGAACGGGCAATACGGCACTGCGGCACAAGTCCTGAAGTCCTTTGTCGGAGTTCTTATCCGATCCGTGATGCGGCAACGCCAAGACGCGAACGCTCGGAAGGTCCAAGGCATAGCACGCTTTCCAATCGTCGAGATCGATCGCTTTCAGCAGTTCGGCATCCCCGGTATTCATCCAGCCCGGAGCGCCTTCGCCTCCCGGGTGGAAGTACGAGTGCGAGACCCACCAGTCCGTATCCTTGAGTTCGTCCGTGACCGGAATGCTCATCAACGACAGTGAAGATCTATTTGACGAGCCGGCGTGTGCCTTGAAGATCGACCGCAACTGCCTCCTCCCGAGGTCTGTCCTGGCGTGTCGAGCGATAGCGAAAGCCAGACCTCCGAGGCCGGGCCGCAGCCTTATTCGAGGAACAGAACCTATCAATTTCAACAATGCTCTGAGTAGGTCCTTCTTGTCCGTCGCTGCTATAGGGGCGCGGTAGGGCTTCAGTCGGAGGCCGAAAGCTCCTTTTGTAATCGCCACGTCGCAAGACGATGCATCGATCTCTCTCACGCGAGCATCGGCTGTTTGTCCAACCCGTCTGATCCTAGGTCTTAGAGTTTGCGGCTCGGGTGAAATCGTCGTGCACAATCCGTCAGGGTCCTTCTTGGGAGGCGCCTCCGGGTCGCGAGGCCCGTCGCGCAATCGGCCGCCATTCAGAAATGTGACGCTCTCCGCGCCGCGCGACAAGAAAAAGCTCGCGGGATCGGCGACTAATTCGAAGAAAGCGCGATCGAGATTCCCGCGACCGATTTCTCGGAGTACCAAATAGAGAAGTTCGCGCTCGTTGACGTACGGCACCATTACGTGGCGAACGACCGCTCGTGCCATCAATGTGTCCAAACCGTTCACATGATCGGCGTCGAAATGAGAAATGAACAGCCAATCGATCGGTCCGCGATGCGTGACCGCCCATGATTTCAAATAGCGCTGGAATTTGCCGACCTGCTGAGATCCGCAATCGAAAACCCAATTGAAGATGTTGTGGTTGCCTTCCCAGACCTCGCCACTGTGGAAGCCGCCGTGCCCGACAGGGTGCTGAATCCAATCGATCCTAAACATCGAGAACCTTTGCTGTGTTATCGGCGGGCATATGGTGAGAAGGGCGCTCCGCGTCTTACTTGCAGGTCAGAACGGCACTCATCCGTTCGGCGATTTTAAGCTCGCGGCCGTCCTGCGTCCTCCAGACGCCTGGCGAGACGTATTCAAAAATAGAGGGAATTGGTGCGGCAGGCGGTTCGGCCAGAGCATTGTTGACAACGTAGACCACGTACCTCTTCCGATGCTCCGGAGACTTCATTTTTTCGTATTCGTTCGGCGTCAGCTCACAGATCAGAGCGTCCCTGAATAGCCCCTTCACCTCAACCAATAGAGGTTTCGCGCTACAGAAAACTTCGAGATCCCAGCCTTTGGCGTCCTTCTCGACGCTGACGACGGGGCAATCGTTTCCGTAAACCGCCTTGTAGTAGCTGATCGCGTGCTCGACGGCGTTGCGTTCGACTTTACGCCGCAATTCCGGGTCGTGGTTCTTCGGCGGATTAGACGGCGGCTTGAAAGAGCGTCCGAGCTCGATCGAGCGAATATAGTCCCAAACGCGCTTATCGACCTTCGGTGAGCCGTACCAGGTCGGCTTTTGCCCGAACCCGCCGTCACCGGGTTTTCTGCTGCTCGCGACTCTAAACGTGCGGGCGACCGGGGCAAGTAGCCTACAATCGTTTGCTTGCGCTTCCGCCGAATAACCGTGCCGTTCCCCATTGAAGTCGAAGCCGCTATCTCGAGCCTTTCGATAGACCGTGGCATTTCGATACCAGCCGACTACCAAACTCCGGCCGGTAGCCGGCTCGCGAGCGAGCCAGACGACGGTGACGCCGTCGATCTTTTCGTCTTTCGACGACGCGCCCAATCGATTGATATTCGTTTTCTCGCGCGCACCGGGCGGCCGATATCCGCGAAGCATGCCGTCTTTGCGTTCGGCGAAATTGAAGCATTCTGCGCCATGATCATGCGTTTGAAGATACCCGTGCGCACCGATCGTGGGATCCTCCGGATCTTGTCCTGCGTAGTGCTTCATCCAGCCGACGTTGAAATAGACAAGAGGCGGCTGCTTGGTCGGCAACGACGCTCCCGTGCGCTTGGATGTTTGCGTGCTCTTCGCGGGGTTTGCATCCGCCTCCGAAATCAGCGCCCATAAGCGCTCGGCGACGCCCTTCCCTGCATTTCCCGCAGCGAGATATCCTTTTAACGTTCCCCGCCCGTGACGCGCGAGCACGGCGCTGATGTTGCGCATGCGGTATTCGATGCTCGGATCGGATCGTTCTTTCAAAGCTCCACCGCGGAGCCGGCGACGCGTTTCGGTCTTGGAATAAGGCTCGCCGCGATCCTGGAGGGTCAACATGTCTAGATATGCGCGCACGGCAGCGCGCAGCTCTTCGTCCGTCCAATCCGCCAACGTTTCATCCCCCCTCGGGTCACGCTGGTCTATCGCGTGTTTGCCCGGCGCGCTTAGACTATTTGGTCCATTATGCACGTATTCGACATAGTCGAGGGAGGACACCCAGATATGTACCGGTCGGACGACCAATTTCACAATGGCCTAGGGAGCCCCCGATCGAATCGATCGGGGACCGCGGTACCTCGATTGATCCGTTGGTTGACTCGTGCAGATATGCACGTATTGTGCAGTTCTGCACGATACGGAGTCGGCCTTATGACCGCGGCAAAAATCGATGGTGTACCTGCCATTCGTCGCTATGCGCGAGGAGATCAGCTGCACGTCACGGCCCAAAGGATTTGGATGATCCTGGTTGCGCTGGCGCAAGCGCCGCGCTTGCCCGATGTCGCGGTCGGAAAAGGTGGGCGGCGCGTCCCGACCATCACATATGGTGAACTCGCCGACATGATCGGTCGAAGCTTTCAAGCCGGTCGAACGATGAATCGCGAGCTTCTAATCATCGGCGAGTATTGCAAATTGAACAACCTGCCTTGTTTGAATGCACTCGTGGTCAATCTGGAAGGAGATTGCGGCCACGGAGTAGTGCTTTCCCAAGGCAGCGCCGGAGCGGAGAGGAGGGCGATCGCGAAGGTTGATTGGTTCGCGTTGGGCGTCCCTACCACAGGAACGCTTCGCAAACTTTACGCGGCCGTTCGCTGAACGGCAGATAATCATCCGATTCGGTTTCATTCTCAGTCCGGCCCTTGCCAACTTCGACAGCTGTGAGACAGTCGTCAGCTTGCTGGGGCGGAGGTAGTTGTGGTTGGTTCGGGCAGTGAAATAAACGGCCCAGACAAGCAGTTCTCCGTTCCATATCGCGCCGATCTCTTAGGAAATATCCGGCAAATCCTGGCGGGCCTGAAGGGCTATGAGCCCATGGCCCTCGAGCTCATTCAGAATGCCGACGACTCCCAGGCTCATTGTCTTACATTCCATATCGACGATGACGCGTTGCGTATCGAGAGTGACTCCAGCTTTTCGAGTTGCGGTTTTTCGACGGAAATGTGCCCTTGGGTTCTGGAGAGCCGCCGGGCCTGCGACTTTCACGCTCTCAGCACCGTGGGGTCCAGCAGCAAGATGTTGGAGGCCGATCAAATCGGCCGGTTCGGGATCGGTTTTGTATCCGTCTATCAGATTACCGACGCGCCGGTCGTCAGGTCAGGTGCTCTCGAACTCACATTGAATCCCGCGACCGGGTTGAACAACGGTCGCTTTATCCAGGAAACGGCCGGAACGGCTTTCGAGCTGCAATGGGCTCGTGAGAATTCGTACACCCGACAACAACTGATTTCGTCGACCGTGCCGGATAACGTCTGCGACCTTGTGCTGGAGGCTTTGCGGACCGTTACGCGTACCGGCCTCATCTTTCTGCGGCATCTCGCCCAAGTCCGGATACTCCGTAATGGAAAGCTGGTGACTAAAGTCGAGATCGCTCGCGACGAGGGACACATCGCTGTGGCCTTCTCGCCGGGCGATGAGTTGGAAGAGTGGTTGATACTGGAAACCGACGCCACTGATCGCGCCCGCTCACTAGTTAAACGCTTTCCGGAAGCTTCAAGACTTCAGCGTCGGACAGCCATTTCCATAGCCTTTCCACTCCACTCGACCGTACAGTCAGGTAAGCTTTTCGCCTATCTGCCGACGGAGCAGGCCTCTCGGTTGCCGGCGCACATCAACGGAGATTTTTTCCCTCATCAGGACCGGCGAAAGATAACTTTGGACGGCGAGGGGTTCGATCGATTTTGGAACGAGATGCTCCTCGAGGCGGCCGCTAAATGCATCGCGGATAATCTAATCCTCCTTCGGGACCGTCTCGGATATCGTTCATTCTGGCAAACGCTTCACGAAGCGTATGATGCGACTATCCGTGATATCGTCCAGGCGTTCGGTGTGTTCTGGAAAGAGCTTGGCCGGGTCGTTCCGGAAAACGATATCGTATTCACCGCAGCGTCGACGTGGGTCCGGCCCGCGACGAGCGTCCTCGGCTATCTGGGAATAACCAAAGCTGAGGAGGTTGCACTTTCGCAGGTTGGGATCGATATCGTTCACGGCGAGCTGCGGCCGTTCTATTCGACGTTGCGGCACCTAAAGGTTCCGGAGCTCGGTGCTGCAAAACTCGCTGAGGAACTCTCGGCCAAGGCTCCGGCAAATATCGAGTCGGTGCGCGACATCGTCGACCTGTGGTCCGCTGCCAACAAAGTCTTGTCGATCGCGCCCACAGCGGCCGACGAATCTTACCGAGCCCGGCTAATGGCCACGCCCTTTGTAAAAGATGACCAAGGCGCCTTCGTGCCGCCGGAAGCGGCCTATAAAGCCGTCGAACAGACGGATGCGGGCGCCATCTCAAAAGCGTTTCCCGGTCTCTGCCTTTTGTCGACGGCGCTCAACGATTACCCGAAAGTCGCCGCGCTCGCTCCGCGCTTTGATGCACTTGCCGCAGCTCGGGAAATCGCGCGGCGAATGGATGGCGGGGAGGCGTTGGGATTCGCGGGAGACGCGCTGGCGCAAATAGGTTTTTATGATGTGCTGGGGAGCCTTGAGGCACCGGAAGAGGCCAGACCGGCGATCGCGTATATTCTGAACGACGTCGAGTTCCTCCGTGGGGGGAGCGGGCTGATTGCGCCGCGATCGGCGCAGTTCCCCGGTGGATTTTCCGATCCGACGGGCAGTCTATCAATTCTTGATCGGTCGGTTCTGACGCCGAAGGCGGAATCGTTCATCCGGGACGTGCTCCGTGTTCAGATCTTGGCCTTTGCCGGCTACGTCGAGCATCACCTCGACAGGATACTCAAAGCGGGACTGACCGACGATCAATACACGTCGCTGCTACGCGTGCTTGTAGATCATCTCACCGACATCGCCTTGGACGCGGGAAAGCTGAGCGACCTGCTGCTTGTACGGACGCGCGACGGTCAATACGCGTCGGCCCGCAGCGCATATTTCAAAACCAATGAACTGGCTGAGGTTCTTGGCGATGACGATCGGCTTTGGGTCGATACGCGACGCCTTCCCGCCGGTATGGCCGATCTTGTCAAAACACTGTTCACCCGCATCGGCATGCGGGCGTTTCCGGCCGCGGACCATTTGATCGATCGCATCGAGGAGGTGGTCTCCGAGCCTCCCACGCCAGAGAATCGTCAATCGATAAATAGAGTCGCCGGATTTCTTCAGGAGCACCTATCGGAATATGGGCCTGCGGCACTAAGCCGCCTAAAAACACTTAACTGGTTGCCTGCAGTTCTGAGAGGCTCGCCGGATCTCGAGAATTGGTACGCGCCTCACGAAATCTACCGTTTCTTCCGCTCGGAGGCTTTCGCGAGCCAGGTCGCGGTCGTCGATCTCCCCACTTTGCGTTCCAACCAGACGACCGCCGCCGACCTCATGCGCGTTCTCGAGGTCGGTATCGAACCGGACACATCCACTATTGTGGCTCATCTCGAGTACTGCATCGCACAGGGTATTGAGCCGAAGGATACGGTCTATCAGATTCTCTGGGAGCGTCTAAGAGACGATAACGATGTCGTCGCACTTGAGCGTCTGCGTGACCGTCCGTTCATTTATGATTCCGCGACCAAGAGGTTCCTCCCGGCGACGCGCGTGTTTTGGCAAAAGCCGCCCTTCGGCCGATACTGGACCGGGGCTTCCGTCCGTATGGGTGTCATGGAGCGGCTCTTCGGGCATTTGGGGGTTCAAGACCAGCCGACCGAAGCCAGTTTTTGCGAACTGCTGCATCTCCTGGCCGAAAAAGATGCAGGCGGCGGCGCAGCGGACCATCTCGACCACATAATCCACGACGCTGCGCTCGATCGCATCGCAGAATTATTGGCGACGAACGACAACGATGCAATTTTGCGCGAGCTGGAGAGCTTCCCGTGTCTACTGACCCGCGCGGGGGGCTTTCGCTTCGCCTCCGAGACGGCCTGGTGCGACGACGAAAGCGCTACGGAGCTTTTCGGATCGGACCTCGTACCGTTTCTGGTATCATCTCCGCTCGCTTCTCCGGCACTGCGAACGCTCCTTCAGAAGTTGGGTGTGCGACCGCTCTCGCGCTTGTTGAAACACCGCGTGGCGGCGCTGGAGGGCGAGGAGGCCTTGCGGGAGCATACGGTAAGATTGCTGGATCGAGCGGACCTGCTTCTGTGGCTCGTGCCTACCGGCCCGGTCGCCCGCCGTCTCCGTCGAAGCTTTGAACAATTGACGATGCAACGAGTCCATCTTCTGACCGTGGTTGCCGAGTTTTCGCTCGATGACGAACCCGTAATATCCCCGCCGCGATCCTCAGCAGCCTTTTTCGATCAGGACACACACAAGCTTTATGTGTGCTGCGATTCGAATAGCGAGTTTGATTGGCCTGCGGCGCTCAAGGCAATTTTCGCCCACGCGGCGGTCGGCACGCCCGAGGTGGACATCAAACAACTCGCGCTTATCGCTACGCTCGTGCTGGAAGAGCCGAGCAGGGATACGGCACGCGCGAGACTGCAGAGCGTGGGATTCGTGCCCCCTCAGCGGGAAGTCGAAATCGAGGAAGGCGGCGAGCTCGACGATTTCGACGACACCGACCTTGAACCGGCGCCTGAAAAATTTGGTGAGGAGATGAATGGGCAGGATGCGACAACCGGCGAGAGCGAATCCGCCGGCGGAGGAGAACCGACGGCAGAAGCCGGTGACGACCACAGATCATCGGAGCATTTTCCGCGTGAGCGTGATCAGATATCTGAAGACAAAGGCAACAACCACAAAAACGACGGTGGCGACCAAAAGCCCAAGCGCGAGCAAACGCCTGGTCAGCAGCGAACGGAATGGATGCGATCTTATATCAGGCCGAACGGAGCAACGGAAACCAAAGATAGCAGGTCCGATACGAACAGCGACCAATCGAAAAGGAACTCGCAGATCGACGAAGCGGCGATGGCGGCAGTGCTCAAATACGAGGAGGCCGAAGGGAGGTTTCCCGAGCGGAAGTCACATACAAACCCGGGTTATGACATCCTTTCGATGGGCTTGCGGCCCAGCGATACCCGCTACATTGAAGTCAAAGGTTTGAACGGCGACTGGAATGGGAGAGGCGTCAAGCTGTCGCCGACCCAATTCCAGACGGCGCATGACAAGAGCGAGCGGTTCTGGATTTATGTAGTTGAAAACGCGCTCGACGCCGATTCCCGGCAGATTTACCCCATCCGAAATCCCTTTGAGAAAGTTGATGAGTATTGGTTCGACGATGCTTGGCGGGGCGTAAGTGAGAAGATCGTGTCGAACATCGCCATGCGCCTGCATGTGGGCGCGAAAGTTCGACATCCTTCGATGAGGGACGGGGTTGTCGAAAAGGTCAACAAGACTGCGGGCACGATCGTCGCAAACTTCACAACCTTCGGGAAAAGAGCCGTCGTACGTATTGGAGAGATCGAGATTACCGACGATTGAGCTGCTGGTGCCAGCAACATCGGCGGGGTAGATGCGCTCAATGCAACCTGTGTCGCCGCATATATTTGGTGTCGATCGGCCCGTGGACGAGAGCGTTGAAATCAGCGTTCGGAATACGGCGGCTGACCCATCGATCGACAAACGGATTGAAGCGGTTGCTCAGGATTTTCGGCGGACCGTCCCGACCGGCAAAGAATTCGAAGCGGCGATCGGGTCAATTATTCGCGACGCGGTCGACTACGTCATCGATGCGCCCAACATGCGGCGTTATGCGATCGATGACCTGGAGCCGGACGAAAAGACAACCATCGGGAAGCGGATCGAGCGTCTAATCCGGATGCGCTTCAAGATTCCCAAAGGGGAGAAGTTGGATATTCGCCTTGCCGGCGAAGACGTCGACATCAAGACGAGTTGCACGACCTCTCGGAGTTGGATGTTTTCCAAATCCAATGTGGACCACATCAATTTGCTGATCGCTTACGATGAGCGAACCGCAACCTTCGCTATGGGCCTGGTGCTCGTGACCGAAGACATTTTGGGCGCACACAATCAGGATCGGAAGCGTGGGATACTGAGTAGCCGGGCGGCCGGCAAAAAGGCGGCAAATGGCGGCGGTGAGACTGTGAAGGGCCGGATCTTTTGGCTGGTCGAAAAGCACCACTATCCGCCAAACTTTTTGCCCACGATCGACGAGAACGTGCTCCAGCGGATCGTTGCAGGCAAAACCGGTGCCGAGCGAGTTCGACGCCTACTTACCGAGGTCACCGGTAGACCGATTCCCGGGCGCGCGATCGATGCCGTGGCCAATCAGCAAGACCCTAAGCGTCGGAGCCGTGGTCTTGACGGCGCGAGGGGCAAACTATGGTCCAAGAAGGGCCTACTGGTGCTGTCCGGTAAATTCACACGGGACAGCGATATCGCGCGAGCATCGCTCGGGATCGGCCTTCGCCCGGATGAAACCCTGAGTCTGTCCAGAGATCACCCGGCCCTGACCACGAAGTTGGTTCAGACTTACGCGGAAAATCACCGCCTCAAATTCTAGTCGCTCAATCGTCACCAATTCGGATCTATTCCAGCGCACACGGTTGTTTGGCCAGGCAGGCCAGTGCACCTTCAGAAAATATTCTGGGGGATGTTATGAACACGGTGCGAGACAAGCTGCTGGCGAACCTCAATGACGAGCAGAGGGCGGCGGTTCGCAGTCAGGCTAGATTGCTGGGTGTGCTGGCGGGCGCAGGCTCGGGGAAGACCGAGGTGATGTCGCGCAAGGTGGCTTGGTGGGTCGGTGTCGAGGAGGTCGATCGGTCAAAGATCATCGCCTTCACCTTTACCGAAGCAGCCGCGGAGGAGCTTAAGTTCCGAGTGCGTCGTCGATTGGAAGATGTGGCATCCGAGGGTGAGGAAGCGACCCTGTCCGGTATGTATGTCGGCACCATCCACGCCTTCTGCCTGAAATGTCTCCGCGATTTCGCGCCGGACGAATACTACAATTTCGATGTTCTGGATGATGCCGGCCGGATTTCCCTGATCCAGAAAGGGCTTTGGGGCCTTTTGTCGTTCAAGCCCTTTTTTGAGGCTGCTCGAGATTCAGGTCGGGCGAATAGCCAGGGTTTGGCCATCGACCTGTTTCTCCGCTCGTACGACATATTGAATGAGCATGTCGCGTTGGCCTTTGACGGTCCGGACGACCTCCCGCCCCGAATAGAAGGCGAAAGGGAATGGTGCGCCCAATTTACGTGCACAACTGATCTTGGTGACGACGAGCTGAGCGAAGCCTTCTCGACCATGTGCGCCCGCTACTACGCCTATCTTCGAGCCCGCAGGTTTTTGGACTTCAGTACAGCTCAGGCGGAGTTCGTCCGGAAGCTTCGAACCGATGCAACATTCTTGGGAAAATTCCTCGGCACCTATTCGCATATGGTCGTCGACGAGGTGCAGGACATCAATCCGGCGCAGGCTGCGATTATTGATACGCTGATCCAGAACGGTGGCCACGTGACCGCGGTCGGCGACCACAGGCAGGCGATCTATTCGTTCCGTGGGGGACGGGTGGATCTGATGGGCGATTTGTTCGCCCGGATTGAAACGGCCAAGGACGGTGAGATTCAACCGCTCCCAGCCAACTATCGCTCAACCCCGCGCATCATTGAAGTGGCTAATCGCTGGTCTCAATCGATCGGAGCCGTCGACGGTTTGACATCGGACGACATGACGCATGGAAGGACCGGTCGGGTCGATCGTGACCCTTCCCACGTTGGGCACGTGCATTTCGACAGTAGGAATGACGAGGCGCGCTGGATTGCGCGAACCATCAAAGCGATGACACCGCGTGACGGTCATGGTGCAGCTCACGATGACGGCGAAAACGACCGCGGGCTCGAGCCGAGCGACATTGCCGTTTTGGTTCGCAGCTCCACGGACATCGCTACCTATCGAGAGATCCTTCAGGAAGAGGGCGTACCGACAGTCGTTCGAGGTGGCGCCGACCTGTTCTCGCAACCGGAGGTGCTGGTCTTCTTGAGCGCGCTTGCCCTAGCAGCCGGCTCAGAAGAGTTCTTCGGCGCTTCGTTCGGCAACTCGCTGCCGATGCGCGTGCAGAATGTATTGGGCACCAACCCCAGACATGAGGAGATCGTGCCGACTGCGTTGGACATGCTGCGCGACAGGGGCTTGTCCGTTCCAGCGGATGCGGCCGACAGGCTGTTGCTGCTGTGTGCATTGCTGCATTTGAGGATCACGGAAGAAGGTAAAATCCGTCACCCCGGGATCGCGTCGGTCAGGAACAAAGAAGCTAGGGATTGGCTGGGTTCCGCCAAGCAGCCGCGGCGATTGTTCCCTCAAACGCTCTTCCTCTGGGTGCTGGAGGAAGTGGGTTTCGGCGAGTGGGGAGAGATAGACTCCGATCAATTTGAAGCGGTCCGGTTTCATGTCGGACAGGTCAGCCAGCTACTGCTTCAGATGGAATCGTCCGGCTGGATCGGTCCGGGAGAGCAACTCAAATATCAGTGGGCGGGATTGATGACATGGGGTGCAAGAGCGGCACGCACACCGGCTGCGCCGCTACTCGTCCCAAGCAGGTCCGTGAGTATAACGACGATCCACTCCGCCAAGGGCTTGGAGTTCCCTGCAGTTTTCGTCGCTGACGTGTGTGCTCTGCGACTACCGAGCAGCCGGGCAAAGGTGCAGCCCGTTTTTGCTTTTGACGCGACCCGCGTTGGGATCGACCCAAGCCGTTTGGCCGACAACAACAACAACGATGATGAGCGTCGTTTGTTCTACGTCGCGCTGACACGCGCCGAACGCTTTTTATACACGTCAGCGAGCGGTGCGAAGCGATCGCGCTTCATGAACGAGGCCGCGGCAATTATGGCTGCCGAAGGCTGTATTGTCGGCTCGGTTCCTGAGATTTCCGGGATCGAGATAGTGCGGGCTGTCGGCAACTCGAAAAGCCGGCTTTCGACGAGCTTCTCCGATCTGCGCTATTTCCTCGAGTGCCCGCAGGACTTTTTCATCCGCAAGGTTTTGGGGTTTGCACCTCCGATCGGGCAGGAGTTCGGCTACGGTCGTGGAGTGCACAATCTTTTGCGCTCGGTGCACGAGCGGCCGGCGGAATGGGCGGCCTTAGCAAATGACGAAGCGGCGTTGCGCGCGCGTGTTGAAGCGCTCGTCGACCAGGGTCAGTTCTACCTCCGGCATACCGTCGGACAGCCTTATGAAAATCTGAAGAATAAGGCTGTGCTGGGCGTCACCGAATATGTCCGGTCGTACACGTCGGAGCTTGCTAGGCTGAATTTCGAGCCGGAGAAGCCGTTCGAGACGCTCATCCCCGAGGAGGACGTGCTCATTACCGGAGCGATCGATCTCGTGCGTCTGGACAACCCACCGACGGTAACGCTGATCGACTTCAAATCTGGGAACGCATCCGGCGACAACGCGTCAGGGCTCTCTAAGGAGATGATGGCGATGCAGCTCGGGGTTTACGGGATCGCCGCCCATAAGGAACTTGAGTACGAGCCGGATCTCGGGCTTGTTCGCTATATCGGCGAAACCGACCCCAAGAAGCGCGAGCTTCGCGTGGATATGGAGCCCGCCCGCCGCGTCGAGGTGAGAGCCAACATCGCCGCGACGGCATCGCGTATCAAAAAGCGAGAGTTCCGCACAGGCCCGGCCGCCCACTTGCCTGATCGCTGCAAAACCTGCGACTTCGGTAGGATTTGTCCATCCGTAGAAGCGCGCGCCGCCCGCACTTAGCTGTGCATAAAACGGAACATTTCGAGAAAATGGGCTACCTGTTCCGGCCGGAATAGGTTAACCCTCAGCGCGCCGGACGGAGTGCCGCGACGATGAGGAATGCATGGCCATCAAACTTATAGATCTGTTTGCCGGGGCCGGCGGAATGACGCTGGGCTTCGTCGATGATCGGCTCGGCGGCGGCTTCGAAAGCGTTTGGGCGATGGATCTCGATCGCGCTGCGGTGCGGACGTTCAACGCCAATTTCGGTGATCACGGTGTCTGCGCCGACATCGAAGAATGGGTGGACCAGAACAAACCGGTCCCTCAAGCAGACGTCGTCATCGGTGGCCCTCCCTGCCAAGGTTTCAGCCTTCTCAATAAGCGACGCGCGGGAGATCGGCGTCGCGAGCTTTGGCAGCCGTTCATGGACATCGTTCAACGTAGCGGCGCTCGTGTTTTCGTGATCGAAAACGTGATGCAGCTCTACAATTCGCCGGAACATGACAGCATTCGTCGGCGAGCTGATGAGATGGGCTTTGACTTGGTCGGCGACGTCTTGCTGGCCGCAGACTATGGCGCTCCGCAAACCCGGCGTCGTACGGTGCTGATCGGCTGGCATCGAAGCTTGAATGACGAGCCGCATTTCCCCCCATTGGCGACCCACGCCGCGCCGAGCCAGCATTCCAACCTTCCGCGCTGGCGGACCGTGAAGGATGCGATCGGCGATCTTCCGCCGCCTGTGGGCATCGACTTCAGGGAAGAAGACGGCCCGCTGAATTTGCACTTCGGGCGCACTCCGACCGAAACCAGCTTGCAGCGGTATCGTGCCGTGCCGCCCGGAGGCAATCGTTTCGACCTTCAGCGGAATGCGCCTGAAATCACACCTGCCTGTTGGATCCGCAAGACATCGGGAGGGACCGATCTTTTCGGTCGGCTATGGTGGGACCGGCCATCCGTTACCATTCGCACCGAATTCTTCAAACCGGAGAAGGGGCGTTATCTTCATCCCGTAGCCGATCGGCCGATCACTCACCGCGAGGCGGCGCGCCTCATGGGCTTCCCGGATGACTTCGAATTTGTCGGGTCCAAAGTTGAGGTAGCTCGTCAGATCGGCAATGCGGTCCCGCCGCCCCTTGCCGCCGGTATCGCCGGTGTCGTGCGGGACTTGCTGATCGGCTCCGCTACAAAGAAGGCGGCGGCGTAATGTTTAGGGGCACATTTCTGTGCACCTCATCATGATGCAGGTTGCATAGCGTCACTAGGTTCGCAGCATCATTCGCGCCGCCGTGTGCATGTTCAATCACATGGTGCGCTTCTAGGAATCTCGGATCTTTGAATCGATCTGCGGGTGACCATCCGCAGCCGACCCAGCGACAAGTCCAATTGTCGCGCTGCATCACCTCCCGACGAACAAGCTCTGAGATGTGTCGGTCATGTACCGGCGCCTGCTCGTTGCGCGCCAGAACATAGACACCCATCGGCAGTTCGGGATCGCCGGTAAACTTGGTGACGACGGGCCAACCTTCTTCCGTGCGCAGCTCGCGCGCACGACGAGCCCATTCGCTCCGATCGCCGGCGACATAGCGCAATTCCTCTGAAGTGACCGGCAACCCGACGTTCGCTTGGAAGAACCGCAACAGCTTCGCTTGGACGCCTCCGCTACTACGACGAATTTCATTGGCCGTGCGCCAGCGTCCCGCAGCATTGGTGTCTTGGCGGTCTTCCTGAAGAAGATATTGATCTGGCCGCATTTCGGGAATCGCAATCCACAGCGGCAGCTCGCCCTCGACGCCTGCACGCATATCCTTTGCAGTTACCCCGGACATGATGGGCCATCCATCTTGCACTCTGAGCTCTCGAATGCGACGCGCGTACTCACTGATACCGGCGACGACCATCAGCTCGTCCCCGTCGATCACGGCGCCGGCATTATCCCGAAGATAGCGAAGAATACGGTTTTTTGCACTTGTCTCAGGGACTAACTTTCTGCCCAAGCGGCGAAGGTTTCGACTCTCTTCGACAAGTTCTCTCACCCGCGCTCGCACGTCATTTTTGCTCATCGCCGGTTTCGCCCCGTCGCTCGATCCACCCGTTCGATCACGCGAAGACTATCGCGCAGCTCACATTGCCAGATGATCACTGGCTGGTAGCCCAGCGCCTTGAGTTCGTCGATCGTTCGTCGATCGCGCGTGATGTTCCTGTCGATCTTCTCCTTCCAGAACTCAGATCGGGTTGCGGGGATGGTTGCGCGCTTGCAGCCTTCATGACCGTGCCAAAAGCAGCCGTGAACGAAAACAGCTGTGCGATATTTCGGCAATACGATATCCGGCCGACCTGGAAGGTCGCCCCGATGTAAACGGAACCGATAACCGTGAGCATGGAGCAGCCTACGAACGGTGATCTCGGGTTGGGTATCCTTACCCCGAACGCGGCTCATTATTCTCGAACGGACGCCGGGAGAGAATTTATCCACACTGCAACATATCCCGTGTTTTTCGGCTCGTCACTCTGCGTCCCGACATTCCATTCGACTTTGCAGGCCAACGGAGCGAACAGCACGGGCATCGAGTCGCCGCCCGACAGGCCGGCGACCTGCCCCGGATGACGCGATCATCGGGGCTGTGGCTGGTGGGAGCGGCAATGGTGCCGCTCATCCGAGACGGAGACCACCATGCCCAAACTCAACGATACTCAGCTGATCCTGCTGTCGGCGGCGTCGCAGCGCGAGGACCTTAGCCTCTATCCGCTGCCCGATACGCTGCAGGCCAATGCGCACACGACCAAGGCGATTACGGCGCTGGTCGAGAAAGCGTTCGTTGAAGAGCGCGAAACTGCGAGTGCCGCGGTAGTGCATCGGGCCGACGGCGAAATTCGCTATGGCCTCTTCGCGACCCATGTCGGGCTGAGCGCGATCGGCATCGGCGATGAGGCAGGTGAGGGCGCGCCTGCCCCGGCACCCCTGACTGTCGACAAGCACGCGCGCGTGACCAAGGCTTCGCTCGTCGTCGACATGCTCAAGCGCCCGCAGGGCGCCAGCCTCGAAGAATTGATCGCCGCTACCGACTGGCTCCCGCACACCACACGTGCCGCGCTGACCGGCCTCCGCAAGAAGGGGCACGACGTCGCGCGCTCCAAGGTCGACGGCAAGACCCGCTACGCCATCGTCGCCGAGGCCGATCGTGGCGAAGGTTGAGGAGGCGCTTGCTCGGCTGCCGACCTTGTCGTCGGCTGAGCTCAAGGCCGAGTGGCGGCGGCTGACGAACACGCCGCTGCCACGTATCTCGCCCAGCCTTTTGCGGCTCGCCCTTGCCTGGGAAATCCAGGCGAGGGCTTATGGCGGCTTGTCACGAGAGACGACGCGGAAGCTCGATCAACTCGCTGCCGCCAAGACCAAGACCAGCCCGGTCACCGCAGGTATGCGGCTGGTTCGCGAGTGGGACGGCAAGGCGTATGTCGTCATCGTCGGCGAGGACAAGGTCATCCGCTGGAACGATCGCGAATATCGCTCGCTGAGCGAGGTCGCGCGCGCGATCACCGGCACACGCTGGTCCGGACCAGCCTTCTTTGGCCTCAAGAAGAAGATCGCGGCATGAAGCAGGTCCGCTGCGCGATCTACACGCGCAAGTCTAGTGAAGAGGGGCTGGAGCAGGATTTCAACTCACTCGATGCCCAGCGCGAAGCATGCTCGGCCTACATCCTCTCCCAGGCGAGCGAAGGTTGGGCGCAAATCCCCGAGCGGTATGACGACGGCGGCTTGTCGGGCGGTACGCTCGAACGGCCAGGCTTGAAGCGCCTATTGGCCGACGTCGCCGACGGCAAGATCGACATCATCGTCGTCTACAAGGTTGATCGCCTGACCCGCTCGCTGCTCGACTTCTCGAAGCTGGTCGAGGCATTCGACAAGGCGGGCACATCGTTCGTGTCGGTGACGCAATCGTTCAACACTACGACCAGCATGGGGCGGCTCACCCTCAATATGCTGCTCTCCTTCGCCCAGTTCGAACGCGAAGTGACCGCCGAGCGCATCCGCGACAAGATCGCGGCGTCGAAGGCCAAGGGCATGTGGATGGGCGGCATTCCGCCGCTTGGCTACGAGCCCGATGGGCGTAGCCTCAAGGTGGTCGAGGCCCATGCCGCACTCGTGCGCGATATATTCGAGCGTTACATCCGGCACAGCAATGTCAGGCGGGTTGCCGAGGAATTGGCGGAGGAGGGGATCGTCTCGCCTGTTCGGGTCAAGGCCAAATCCGGCGTCGAGTTCGGCGGGGTGCCGCTCAGCCGAGGACAGATCTACGGGATCCTCAACTGCCCGACTTATATCGGAGAGGTGCATCACAAGGGACAGATCTATCCCGGCAAGCATGCAGCGATCATCGATCGAGATCTTTGGACCCAAGCTCAGGAGATATTGCGCGGTAACCTACAGGGGCATCGCTCAGGTCGGAGCACCGCGCGGCCCAGCATCCTAGCGGGCAAGGTGGTGGATGCCGATGGCATTCCGCTGCTCCCGGTCCATACCTGCAAAGGGAAGGCGCGGTACCGCTATTATGTGAGCCGCGACCTCCACCATGGCAAGGCAGAGACCGGCTTGCGCATCCCGGCACGCGAGCTCGAAACTGCGGTGGCGAGGCGGCTTGCTGAGGTGCTCGAGGACGGCTTCGCGTTGATCGCGACAGCGGCACTTGAGGTAGCACCGGGCGATTTCGGTACCTTCTTCGATCGATTGGCTGCGCTGTGCAGTAAAATTACGTCCCGCGATCTGGTCACAGTCCGGCGCATGGTCGCCCGGGTGACCATCCGTAACGATCGGATCGAGATCGAGTGCTCCGCGACAGCGATCGCTGCTGCGTTGGGGGTGGAGCGCTGCGACAGCGGTTCCGGCAACATCGTGATCACCTGCGAAGTACGTTTGAGCCGCTCTGGACGCGCGATGCGATTGATCCAGGGTAACGGCACCTTGATGGGGGGCGAGACCGACACGTCGCTTATTCCGCTGCTAGTCAAGGCACGGCGCTGGTGGGGCATCCTTCGCGAGGGCGAAATGGACGTCGGCTCATTAGCTCGCGTGGAAGGCGTGCAGTCGTCCTATGTGACGCGAGTGGTGCGGTTGGCGTTCCTCGCGCCGGCGGTTGTCGAGGGTATCCTTGTTGGTACAGGGCTGTCCCGAATGAATAGCGGTACGCTCACGGCAACCGACGCGATATCGCCGGTTTGGGTGGAGCAAACTAGCGCCTTGCTGCCTCAATGATCGCTATGCGCCCTAAAATCGGACGTTCACTGCAGATTTCGGCGATCCCGAAAGCGGTCATTCGATCAGGCAAACTGAGAACGTCGGCTTTTGGGTGCGTCCGACCATCCCCTAAACGGCGGATTGCGGTGGTTTGCTGCCGCCTCGTTAGTTAGCATGGCGCATGGAATATCCCCGCCAGATCGATTGCGTATGGCTCGCGGCCGACACTGATGGTCGGCTGGCCGCGTTCGTGATGGCGGGCGTAGGTCCGATCCCCGAAGCGCTCTTGATGAGCAGTATCGACATCGAACTCATCGAAAACCATCTGCTGCAACTGCCGATTGTCGGTACTGCCGTAAATGTTACAGACGTGCCCAACCCAAGCAGTTTCATCGAGTTGAGTCGCCGAGGACTGTTCGTTTACGATTGGACGGATGTCTACGTTGCCGAGCGCGACGCCTCGGGAGCATACGAGTTAGTAGCCAGCCCGTCGATAGAGCTGCTGGAATGCGATCTTCCCGCTAACTTGCTTCAGATGGCGACCAAACTCAGCCAAGTAAAAAGCATTGGGCGTGAGCAGCTACGAATCATCTGAAATAGGCAGCAGCATTTAGGGGCCCAGAAAGCGCCGCATGCGACCGCAGTGGGTCGGAAGCTGCCGTCTGGGCTGAAGCGGATCTGGTTGTCGGCTACGCGCCCTAATTTCGGCAACGCCGGACAAGCCCGCCTGGGCCTGAAATCTTCCGTTCGGCGAGGCAACGGGCGGATGTCCGCGCTTGGACATTGCGGTCGGGCGGCTTTGCAACGCGTTTCTTGGGGAAGCGGACATTGGTCGCCTTGCAAACAAAAACGGCGATTTTGTTGCAGGCTACCCCGATTAAATTCATGGAGTTATCATCAACGCAACGGCAGTTTTTTACTCAGAGTTAAGCTGCCCCGCTATGCTCAGCCAGAAGCGCCTGCATGTCGCTTCGAATGGCTCGCAAAAGGGCGAGTTGTAGCAAAGGGAACTGAGTGGGCGCGGCGATCACTGGCGAGGTCAGGCCGGAGTATTTTTTGAACACGCCGCCATGCTTCAGCTTCTTGCCTTTCACGTCAGAAGTTTTTCCATGATCGACATCGTGCTCCTCCTCGGTGCGCAACGTGTTCACGTCCTTGAAGGAATCCGGCTTATCGGGAAGCTTGGAACCGGGGCCTTCCCAGAGGAGGAAGTATAGATTCTCTACCAACTTCTTGTAGTCGTTATACGACTTGATGGCTTCTCCTATCTCCGCTTGCGCGGTGACGGTCTTGTTGGTGGCTTTAAACAAGTCGCTTCCGTGCTTCGAAGCGTACACCGTGTTAACTGCGGTGATCAAAGCCCTGATATTTTTGGCAACATCGACGATCTCCCCGGTGAAATCTGCCGCCGCGGCGGCATCTGCGTTCGCAGACTCCAGAAACGCGGGATCGAACTGAAACAGCTTCCGCAGGAGCACCTTGTCACGGGTGACGGGGCCAGTTTTCACATTGGCGTTGACGCTCTTCTGGAAGGAGATGAAGTCGCTGTCGGTGGCGGCCTGTCCCTTTTCCACTTCACTGGCGAGACCGCTTACGAAAGTCTCTGCAAACTTGGCGATCTGTGCCTCTTTGCCCTTGAGCGCGTCCTTGCCGTAGAGGTGGCAAATCATCGTGATGAATGATTGCGTCATCGACCGACTGCGGAATGCGGTGGATTTGTCAGGGATCGCAGACGCAAGGAAATCAAGGGCTCCTTTGATACGGACGGCGACCTGAGATTTATCGGAAAAGCTCTTCTGCGCTTCGAATACCGCTTTTACCTCGCTGTACCGCAGCCCGGCTCCGACGCCCTCCACCTCTAAGGCTGCCACCTTAGCGACCACGTCAAAGTGGGCGTAGCGCTTGTTTTCAAACGCGACTTTGTCCGTGAAGAATTTATGCTTCGACATTTTTTTGCAGAATGTCTTTAGCTTGCTGTTTATCGCGTTCAGCCTCTCGCTCGAATTGAGCTGAAGGCCACTTTGAAGCCGCTGAAAGAAAATCATCAGCTCCTCGTCAGAGGCATCTTCGATCTCATCGAAATCGATCTCAAAGTCGTCGACTTGATCTGAGATGTCGTCCGGAAGCTCGCTGTATTTCTTACCACCGAACTCCGCGGCAGTTTCTTCCGTTAGCTCCAGCTCATCGGACAAAAACTCAAAAATGGTCGCCAGGCGCTGTTGGCCATCGACCACCTCATAGGAGGTCGGCTTCGCGCCTGAGGCGACGAAATAGAATTTCGGAAGCCGCCAGCCCCGGAGAATAGAATCAATGAGCGCCTGCTTCCGCGGTGGATCCCAGACTTCATCTCGCTGCCAGTCGGGAATCTCGTAGCGGTCGCGCCGCTTGTAAACCTTGTCCAATTCTCGCTTATCCGACTTCATCTTCATGCTGGCTCTCCCCGCGAAGCCCTGTCGGCTACCTCATTGCTAAGGCTGTATCGCGCAGCCTTCCTTTAACTGCTAGTGGTCTTACCGGCCCTATTCGAGTGAACGTACGAACTGCAAAGGGCAAATCCGCGCCATTTCTGACGCGAGCTGTGCCGCCCAACGATGGAAATTTCCCAACACTATTGCCGGTTCTATTACAACGGCAGCTTCCGGGCGACTGCGGATCGCTTATGAACATCACGGATCGGTCCAGAACCTGCCGTTGGCGTCAGCGGTTGGCCTATTTCGGCTTTAGCCGCCTGCGTTTCTGAAAGCGGACAGGCGGCTCACGGCCCAAAAACGGTCATTGAAGTTAAACGCAAACGGCTGCTTCTGGGCCGTCAGGGTGCGCTCTTACGCAGCTGCAAGCCCTCTTCCTTCGCTTCCTCCGCACAATAGACTTGCTTGCCACGGCGAATGGAGCAAATTGGCCCCGCTCCCGTGAAATCCGGGAGTGGGGCGTGGAAACCCCTCACACGATACTCGGTCGGCAGCTTTGCTGAAGGCCGGGTGGCATGCGCGCATGTCCAGCCGGCTTGCCGGTAAAGGCGCATGCGCCTGACGTGTGCAGGTTTCCAACATCCGGCTTCGGCCGTCGCCCCGAGAGGACATAGGAGCGACGCGGTGGAACCAAGAAGCAATCGGGTGATGGATGACGCGACAGATGTCGCTCGCTCAGACCTGTTCACGCACCAATCCCACGCGGTCGAGAAAGCGCTGGAATATCGCTTCCTCGCCGACCTGACGGCGGTGCTGCTGATACGCGGCATGCCTTATGAGGTCTTGAGGCCTGAGATTGACGCCCGCGGCCACGATCTCGTGATCGAGGCAGATGGCATCCTCCGCCATATCCAACTGAAGGGTTTAGGCGACGGAGGCAAACGCACCGACTTCACGCTCCATCAAGGCCTGGCCTTACGACCTTCGGCCTGCGTCATCGTTACCGTCTATGACCGCACCACGCTGCAGCCCACTGGCTATCGCTGGCTGGGTGGGCCACCTGGTTTACCGATCCGATCGCTCGGCGATCGCCCGGCTCATCACACGCGAGGCCCGAAACTTGAGCGCCCTGACCACCTGGTCGTGCGGCTTTCGCAGTTCGAGCGCATCCAGACGATGGACGATCTGGTCCATAGATTGTTCGGTTCAACGGACATTGCGGAGATTGCGGCATGAGGCACTTCGCACTGGTATCGCTCATCGGCCTGATCATCACGTCGCCCGCTGTTGCAAGAAAGCCCGCGCCCCCTGTCTGGCAGGTCATGCGGAGCAGTGATCCAATCACCGGCAAGACCAGTTGCGTGGTCGCCGTCATCGATCGCGCCGCCGGCCTTTCCTTCACCACAACCGGGACCATCTATCCTTTCGTCGAGAATAATTCAGAACTCGGTTTGCTGGTCGGCGTCAGCAGCGGTGGCAAAGTGAGGCTACCGACCGGCGATATCGTCTGGCGGGTCGATGAGCACCCATATCGCGAACTGAAGGTCGCCGACAATCCTGCTGCGGCATCGACATCGGACGATCCCACCGCACGCGCCATGAGCCAGACGCTTGCCCTGGCGCGCTCGTTCTCAGCGACCAGCACGGTCGCGAGCGGTGACAAGGCACGCGCCATGCTCGACGAAATGCTTGCCGGCTCGGCACTCCAGATCCGCTCCGTGAACGTGGCGACAAGCTATGGATTACCCGACGACAGCGTGCGGATGACCGGGCTAATGACGAAGGACGGCCTTCGGCCCTATCCGCTCGATGCGAGCTTCCGCGATGCGCTCAGTCGGTGCGGCATCAGCGCTACGCCTCGCCCTCCCGCGGCTCGCTGAAAACGTCGTCGAACGTCTGCTCGCGATAGGGAGCTTGCTGCCGTGCCGCCATCACCTCCCATTCTTCCAGGGGCATCGGCGGCGGAACCAGCAATACGCCGGGCTGATGCCCTCCAATCGGCTTAGATGCGTTCTGGATACGCGTCAGCACCTCCTGGGCCGCCCGGTTTCCCTTGACGGCGAGAGCTTTGTAGATGCGCAACCGCACCTCGCGCATCAACGTAATCCTGCCATCCCGCTCGACAGTCTCGTTCTCAAGGTCGGCCAATATTTCCCAATCCTGCTTCAGCGGCAGCGGCTGAGCTGGATCAGCCTTCGCTTTCGCGCGTCGTGTGCGTCGACGAGCGTTGCGCCATTCATGCGCGAGCCGCGCCTTGTATTGTGCAATAGCATCCTCAGCATTCCATCCGTCCGGATTGTCGCAGGGCAGCTCAAGCACACCACCGTTTTTGCCTTCGCCGCTAGCACGTTGACTCAACCGGTCAACGAAGCGGATCGCGTTGGCCTTACCCTTGAGCGCGTTCAAATATTGCGCGCGGACATGGGCCTCGCGCCGCGTCATCGCTCGGCCATCGACCACCACCGTTTCGCCGTCTATTTGCTCGAGTATATCCGCTTCGGTCGTGGCCGGTTTCGATACCCCCTTCTTTCCGGCCCGACCGTGAGGGTTGCGAACCTCGCCCTTGCGGATCTGGCCCGATCGCGGCGGCCTGCCATAACCTACGTCATAATCACTCACCTGCGCCTCCATGAACTCAAGTGGATGCCGTCTCTGGCGCGGCAGGCGACATCGCGACATCATGATAAATGCCGTCCATTCTGTGAGGGTCAGGCAAAAAGCCCGGCGCCACCGGTGCCGGGCTCCGAAAGTCAGTTTATGCCAGCGAGCTGGGCGAATTTCATGCCGGTCCGCTGATCGATCGCTGCCTCGCCAGTCTGTTCCTGCCAGCGGCGTACCGCCACATCCACGTAGCCGGGGTCGATCTCGGCCGCGTAACCGCGCCTGTTGGTCTGCTCGGCAGCCATGATCGTCGTCCCCGAGCCCGAGAATGCATCCAGCACGATCCCGTTGCGCTTCGAACAGTCCCGAATAGCGTCCGCTACGAGCGCCACCGGCTTCACCGTCGGGTGCATCGCAAGGTCCGACGCACGGGAGGCCGAGAGCGAATTGACCCCCTGGTAGTCCCAGACGTTGGTGCGGTAGCGGCCATGCTGGCCCAGCTCGAAATTGTTGATATGCGGGCCTGTCCCCTTTTTGAAGGCGTAGATCAGTTCGTGCTTCGAGCGGTAGAAGGTGCCCATTCCGCCATTGTCCTTGTTCCAGACAATGAGGTTCTTGAGCTCGTCGTAGGCAGCGTCGCCCGCCGCCCGAATCTCGCGCATGTGCCGCCAATCCATGCATACGAAATGAATCGAACCGTCGCTGCTCACCGCGGCAAGGTTGCTGAGCACCGTCTTCAGAAAGGCCTCGAATTCGGCCTCGCTCATCTCGCCCGAGGCCATCGCGAACTCGGCGTGTTTGACCTTGCCGAGGCCGCACACGTGTCCGTCGACCCGCACATTGTACGGTGGATCGGTGAACACCATCTGCGCTACCTCGCCGTCCATCAGCTGATCAAGCACAGCCCGATCGCGCGCGTCGCCGCAGATCAGCCGGTGCCTGCCCAACTGCCAGATCATGCCCTGAGACGATACCGGCGGCGCGTCGGTCACGGGCTCTGGCGCAGGGCTTTCGCTCGCGTTGCCCTCGGCGTTTGCCAGAAGCTTTTCGATTTCGGCAGTCGCAAATCCCGTCAGCTCCAGGTCGAATCCGAGATCGAGGTCCTCGATCGCGCCAAGCTCGAGCCGAAGCAGCTCGTCATCCCATCCGGCAAGCTCGGCCAGGCGATTGTCGGCAATGACGTAGGCCGTTCGTTCGGCCTCGGTCATTCCCGACACGTAAACGACGGGCACGCTATCCAATCCCATTGCCTTGGCCGCCGCCACTCGGCCGTGGCCGGCAAGGATGCGATCCTCATCGTCGATCAGCACCGGGTTCACAAAACCGAAGCGGCGAATGCTCGCTTCGAGCTTTTTGAGTTGCGCGGGGGAGTGAGTACGCGCGTTGCGCGCGTGGGGCTTGAGCGACGCAACGGCGCGCTCCTCGAGCCGCCGCGCGCCGCGCTTGGCCATTTCGTTCATTGCAACCTCCTTCGTTAGGGGAGGCTGCCCAATGTCAGCACATGCGCGGCATCGACATCACGATAAATCAGGTCTTTTTCTTGAGGCCGGAAATCCGGTTGAGCAAGGATCCAGGGCTCATGTTCATCCTGAGATTAAGCGCGACTTCCTGGGCCGCCTGTATTCGCGGTTCCAGTTCCCCGCGGTGGTGAACGCCCTTTCGCTCTGCACGTATCTCGGCGGCTCGGTCCTCGACCAGCACGTCCGCCACGACGGTTTTCCACCACATCATGGGATCTTCAGGCGGACGCCCGGGACGGGTCGGTAGTGTACCTTGAAGTGCCAGCAACACCTGTTCCTGATATATCGGATCGGCAAAGGCGCTGCGATCGGTATTACCAATCCGCGCGAGATCGGCCGGCGTGACGAAGTCTTCCTTTTCGACTTTGCGATGCAGCCAGCCAACGCTGTCGGGATCGAACTGATAATGAGGCGAATCAGGGGACATGGCCGTCTCCGATGTTGAGCTATCCGGCTAGCATCCAATGGTTAACGCCAGCGCGCCGCAATTCCGCCGATCGGGGGCCAAACCATTCCTGTTTGCCGACCGGAATTCCGTTATTCCGAGACCATGAAATTCCCTTTTGATGCGGTCCGCGTGTCGGCCGCGAGGCGTCAGAAATGGCGGATTTCAGCCGCTCTTGCCGAGCCGGGACCCGAACTTCGTGCAATACGAATTTGAGTTTTACGGGAATAGGGAATTTTCCGGCGGCAAAGGTTAAACCGTACTGGCGGCTGACCGAGCGGAGAAAGCCGCGGGATTCTCCGTGACAAAACGCCCCTCTGCCGTTCTCTGCGATACGGAATGCGACCGAGAATGTCGCGGTTCTGCGCCGAAAACGGCGCTTCGGGCGGGTTTGACGCGCGAAGAATAGACTGGTTGGCGGAGCGGGAGGGATTCGAACCCTCGATACGCTTTTGACGTATACTCACTTTCCAGGCGAGCGCCTTCGACCACTCGGCCACCGCTCCGCATTGCCGGGAACGTCGCCCCTAGAGATACG
>Ga0157369_10000773_pt1 | contig 41296 bp, 60 predicted proteins | sample C25metaG_FD_113461 | JGI IMG/M metagenome (GOLD analysis project Ga0157369, IMG submission 113461) | Corn rhizosphere microbial communities from Kellogg Biological Station, Michigan, USA - C2-5 metaG | ecosystem: Host-associated > Plants > Roots > Rhizosphere > Soil | place: USA: Michigan... | reverse complement strand
GACGAGCAGCGAGGCGTGCAGTCCGCCCGCGACGATGGAGGGCAGCTCGCGCGAGATCGGCTCAGACCTCGTCGCGTCGGCTCCGCTGACGTGGTTGACGATGAGCGGCGGAACCGCGAGGCCGTGCTCGGCGCTGCCGGTCTGCACAGGCATGGGCGATCCGATCTCGGCGATGCGGAGGTAGCCCGATCCCGTGGTCACGCCGTCGTAGGTGTTCCCGGCAGCCTTCGCGATGAACGGCGTCCAGTGACGCTCCATCCCTCGGCGGATGCGCTCGACCGTCTTCTCGGCGAGCGGCTTCGCGCGATCGCCGATACGCGGCGCGGGAATCGACCAGTCGATGATGGACGCGGCCGGGAGCCATCCGGGCTCAACGACCTGCCAGCACTTCGGGCACCGGTAGAGGTATTGGGCGCGGTAGCGGCCCCACTGCTCGGTCTTCTTGAACGCCTGCACCGCCTGGATCTCGCCGTGCTCGGCGCAGAACGCCATCGGGCTGGTCCACTTCGCGACATTCGGGCCCGTGAGACCCTTCTTCTTCGACGCGAGATCCTCGCGCCACATCACGATGTACATGCGGTCGCGGGACTGCGGCGCCGGGAGGCCGCCGATCTGCGCGTGCATGCTGTTCAGCCACGCGAACTGCATCCGGTAGCCGATCCGCTCCATCGCGAGCTGCCAGGCCGGGAACTGATCCCACCGGTAAGCGTCGACCACGTTCTCGAGGATGATCGCCATGTATCGGTGGTGCTCGGCGAAGCGAGGGATATCCCACATCGTCGCCCGGGACCGGTTCGCGGCCTCATCGGGCAGCGGCGCGGTCCCGTCGAGCTCGAACAGTGCGAGATCCTGCTGGCGCTGCCGCTTGATGCCCTTCGCGATCGAGTGGTTCGTGCACTCCGGCGATCCCCAAAGCACGTGCGTCTTTGGGAAGTAGCGTGGGTCGACCTGCGAGATGTCCGCCTGAGAATGGTCCGTCTCGGGGTGATTGATCTGGTGCGACTCGATCGCGAGCGCCCAGTGATTCGCCGCGATGACGACGCGGTATCCAGCCTCGCGGAGCCCTGACGACGAGCCGCCCGCACCACAGAACAGGTCCGTGACGGTGAGGCCATTCCACTCGACAGCGGGCGGCTGGTATCCGACCTGAGCGCTCATCGGGTCACCTCCGAAATTCGATGGGCTGACCTAGGAACAAGCGTCGATTTCGGCCCCAGACTGGGAACATGACGAATCACAACGCTGCACGCCTTCTCGCCCCCGCCACGCAGGTCCACGCCAAGCTCGCCCGGTATGCATCGTTGCCGCCGAAGGGTGGCAACTCTCAGTTCCAGGCCCGAACGGAGAGCGAGCAGATCGCGATCCTTGCTCAGGCCGTCGAGGACCTGACGGTGATCGTTGGAGACCTCGCTCGGTACAACGCTGAGCGTGACGGAGTTGCGCTGCGGTGACGTGCTCATGATGCTGCTCCTGTCGCGTAGCGGTTGATGAAGTACGCCTGGCCCTTGCCGGTGACCTTCGGGGTGAACTTGAGACGCGGTGAGCCGTCTGAGCCCTGCACGGTCCGCTCGATGACGGAGAACAGGCCGAGGTCCATCGCGCGCTGCGTGGGGCGGTTGTGGTTGCTGCCGCCCTTGCAGAGGTAGCCCTCGTCGCGGAGGAGCTCGAACAGGCGGTTCTGTCCGATGTCGCGGCTGTTCTGCTTGAGGATGACCGCGAGCTGCGCCACGAGGACCGAGTCCTCAGAGGTCGCGACGGCGTCAGCGAACAACACCTTCGGGGCGTCCTCGGCGGCCTTCGCTTCGAGCGCCGCGGTGCGCTCGGCCGTGTCGGCGAGCTCGCGGAGCGCTTCGGCGTAGGTGCGGGGGAGCGCGGGCGTCTGGCGGAACTGGCGCTCGACCTCGATGAAGTACTGGCGGGCCTGCTTCCCCTTCGGGGTGCGCTGGATCATCGCCAGCTCCTTCGCCATGTCCAGCGTGAGAGCGTGATCGACTCCGGGGCGACCGCCAGAGCTTTCCACCCGAACGGGGGTAAAGTCCTGGCCCTGGGAGAAGCCGTAGTCGATCATCGAGCGGAACCATGTGCTGTAGTCCCGGCCAAGCTCGAGGAAGGCGTGGAGGTCGCGCCCGCTGACGGCCTGGCGTCCGTCTTCCTCGCGGATGGGGATGAGCGCGTTCATGCGGTCACCTCGCGGACGGTGATCTCGGCGCCCGCGACGGTGGCGTAGCGCTTGGAGGCGTGGAGGTCGACGACGCGGGAGTCATCGATGAAGACGCCGCCCGCGGTGAGCCCGTCGAGGACGGCGCGGGCGAGCTTGTCGACGTCAGGTGCGACGGACGGGTAGGGGCGCTTCGCGGGCTTCACGGAAGCGGGGCGGACCGAGAAGAACGTCACCGTCACTTCCACCGGCCCGTCGATCGGGTCTGCGCCGTTCATAGCCTCGGCGGCTGCTGCGGACACGGAGTCGCGCCACGGGGCGGACTTCTTCGAGTCCTCGACGATGCGGGCACGGTTGCCGACGACGAACGCGCGCTTCGAGCCCTGCGGGGCGGGAGTGCCGCGCACGATGAACGTGACTCCGCGGTATGGCGAGGACACCGCTTCGGGCATCATGGGATTGCTCAAGGTTCTTCTCCCTGCAAGGTGAATGTCTTTGGGTTGAGGGGCCGAGCTGTTGGAGTCAGCTCGGCCCCCGTTGCGTCCGGGCCAGCGCCGGGGGGGAGGCGCGGGGATGCCCGAACGGGCTTACGCGGCCGGTCGGCCGTAGAAGATCGGCACGTCCCCGATGCCGTCGTGCACGCGCGTCTCGACGAGCTCCGAGGAGTCCGCGTTCGGGCGCTTGTCGGTCTTCCCGTCACGGATCTCCGCGACGATGTCCGCGAACGCCGCCTCGAGGATCAGCTCGGGGCGTTCGAGCTTGAATCCGAGGAAGACGTTCCCGCCGCTCAGCCGGTAGCGGAAGCTCGCCCAGATGGAGTAGATCGGGCCGCCGACGTACGGGCGCAGTGCGAGCTGGATTCGAGACGGAATCTCGATGTCGCCCTTGTGGCCTGCCTTCGCGGCCGTCTCCTCCTTGAACGTGAGCTTCACGTCGCCGCTCGCCTCGCGGATGCCCGACTCGAAGTCGACCTTCGTCTTCGCCTGGAACGTGCGCGCGATGTCGATCATCACTGCGGCGTCCGGAACGATGACGTCCAGGTAGCGGTCGTCGAGGAAGTCGGCGAACTCCGCCTGCTGGAACAGCTTCCCGTCGGCTTCGACCCACGCGAGCCATGCCTTCGAGTGCTCGAGGTCGAGGCTGACGCGGTGCTTCTGCCATCCGGCGGGGGCGTCCGTTCCCTCGTGGGAGTCGATTACCCCGATCACCTTCGACGTGTTGATGTGCGCGTAGACCTCCGTCCCGGGGATCTTGTGGCGGTTGACGTATCCGACGAACGACTCAGCGTCGGTGACGCTGCGCGCTCCCTTGACGTGGCGCGGTGCCCCGTCGTACTCGTCGGTGTCGATGACGCGTGTGCCGCCGTGCTCGTCGGCGACGAGGTAGACCTCGCCGACTGCGAGCGACTCAGCACCCAGCGCCTGTCCTGCCAGCGTCGCGACGACGGCGGCTTCGGTCTTGGTGTCCTCGATGGTGGTCATGCCCCGGGGGCCTCCTTGATCTCGCCGGTGCGGAAGTCAACATGCGCGCCGGCGTCGCGAATGTCCTCGTCCTGGAACAGGGGTGCGGTCGTCGGGTCGTTCCGGTGGAGGGTGTTCCCCTCGCCGACGAACGCGATCGACGTGGCCCGCGACTTCTCCGGGCGCTTCGCCGTGATCTTGTCCGCGATCTCGACGGTGTGCCCCGACGAGCCCGCAGGCTTCACCGAGAGCGTGTAGGTGAGCGTCCCGGCCTTGCCGGTCGTGTTCACCGCCTCGACGAGCGCAGACAGTTCCTGCCCGAGCTCTGCGTCCGCGTTCGGGCGAACGGTGGCGAGAATCTCGGAGAGGCCCTGCGGCCGCGGATTCTCTTTGGTGGTGTCCATGTGGACTCCCTTCCTGTTGGTGGTCATCTCTGGCTCATCCCGAAGGCAGCGCCGATGCGCTTGCCGATGTTCATGAGCCCGAAGCTGCGGTTCATCACGGCCTTCTGGCGCTCCTCGGCGTAGCGGAGCTTCTCCTTCGCGAGGTTCACCTCGTGCCGCTCGCTCTTGGTCTTCGAGATCGCGTACTGCCGTGCGAGGACGGCACCCGACTTCTCGTGCATGACCATGTAGTCCGAGAACGCGGCCTCGTAGGTCTCCTCGGCGCGGTGGCGGTCCTCGTAGAGCAGGACGATCACCTGGGCGATGTGCTCGATCAGGTCCGCGATGTCGAGAACCATCTGGTCGATGGACGCGGGGGTGATCGGTGCGCCGTAGATCCCGGACGGGATCGCGAGCATCTCGTTCACCGCCTGCTCGGCAGGGGAGAGGCGCAGCTCTCCCGTCGCGCCGTCGATGATGTCAGTCACGGTCTGCTGCCTCTGTGTGCTCGGCGTCGAAGCGCGCAGCCTCGGCGGCCTCGAACTCCTCCTCGGTCATGCCCGCCGAGGGCACGATGTGTTCGGTCGGCGCGCTTTCCGACTCAGGATCCGGCTCTGCGGCGGGATCGGGGCGCGCGCCCTCGGCGGGGGTCTCATCGACGATCTCGGCGTCGACCGTCTGCTCCTCGCGGGCGATAACGCCAGCGCGGGCCATGAACGCGGCACGGAGCTTGTCGGTGCCCTCGCCCTTCTCAGCGAGCCGTGCAGCGACAGCGTCGAGGTCGGATCGCGTCTTCGCCGCGGCGAACAGCGCCAGCCAGTCCTCGGACGGCTCGGGGTCCGGTTCGGCCATCGGGATACCGCCGTCGGTCATCTCCTCGTAGGAGCGCATGCCGAGAGTGACGTCAGAGAAACCCTCGAGCGCGACCTCGCTGATCGACCGCCACTTCGGCATGCTCTCGGCGTACGCCTCCCACGGCAGAACCTTGCCCTTCTCGGAGCGGGCCCGGACGACGAACACCCCTTGCGCGTTCGCCTCGTACGAGTCGACGAGCTGCGCGCGGATCGCACGGTGCATGTCCCAGGTCGAGGCGAAGACGTCTCCGGTGTCGGCGCGGGTGCCGGTGACGGTGACGGCGTAGTCGCCGCCGGGGATCGTGCCGGTCTTGACGATCTCCAGGCGGTGACCGGCCTGGCGGATCAGTCCGGCCATGAGCTGCGCGGCGAGCGTGGCCCGCCCCTCGACGACGTTGATGGACTGCAGAGCGGCCATGGGGTGGAGGCCGAGCATCGACCCGGTTTCCATGACGAGTAGCACCTTCGCAGGGGAAGGCTTGCCGGTGGCGGGGTCAAACAGGCCGCGAGGGATCATCTGACCGGCGGCGGCGATGGTGTTCGCGTACTTGATCCGGGCGTCGAGGGACGCGGACTCGTAGGCAACGACAGAGGTGGACATCAGAACGGTGCTCCTTCGAGGACGGGGGCCGCGTCGAGTGCGGCGAGGACTTGCTCAGCGATCGGGACGATCAGCTGTGTGGCGGCGACGATCAGGGGGTGGTCGCGGTCGAAGACGAGGGTCTGCGGGTCGCGGCGCATCACCCACTCGCCGGTGTCGGGTTCGCGGACGAGTTCGACCCATACCCAGTCGGCGCCGTCGTACTCGGGGAGGCAGTGCATCTGCCAGGCGAGCTGCCGGATCTCGTACGGCGTCGGGCCGGTGACGACCTTGTTGTGCTTTGCCTTCGTCTCGACGATCCGAGCGCGGCGGGTGCCGTCGACCGTGGCCGCGTACCTGCGGTTGTCCGGGTGGTGCACGAACAGGCTGTTCGGCTCCGCGCCGGCATAGGCGAGCATCAGCGGCTCCCACCGGTGCCCGGACGCCGTGGTCTCGTTCCCCGAGAAGGTGCGCGGCTCCAGGATCTGCCGCACGTACGTCTCGACCGATCCCGGCTTCGCGAACTTCCCGGCCGTCGACGATCCGATGACCTTTCCCGCGCCGTGCAAGGCGAGCCACGACTCCCGGTCGTTCGAGTCCGCGAGCGTCCGATCCAGGACAGCAAGGGCGCTCACTGCGTCACCTCGACGATCTGGAGCTGGACCAGGTGAACGTTCCGGATCTGCTCGCCCTGCTCGATGAGCTTGAGCAGCCCGTCGCGCTGGCCGTGCGTCTCGTGCCGGGATGCCACCTTCTCGACCGGGCACCATGCCGAGTCGAACGGGCCGATCATCTCCCACGACAGCCGCCAGGTCTCCTTGTCCTGCTCGACGTACGGTGCGCCGCAGACGCAGAACGCATCCTTCTCGCTCCGCAGCTCGGGTGTGGTGCGAGATCCGGACCACACGGCCGAGTGGCCCATGGCGTCCGGCTGCGCCGCCGAGCACACATACTGCGTGTACGGCTTGAGGACGTTCGACTCGATGTGCTCGCCGCCGTCGTAGGTGTGTCCGCAGTCCCGGCAGAGGCGCTTTCCGCCCTGCCAGTTCGTGCTGAATGCGAAGTCGTGCGGTTCCATCACGCCACCGCCTCGTCTGCCAGAGCACCGTCGCGGACGGTGAACCCGATCTGGCGGGATTCGTCGCGGTCGCGCTCTACGAGGACCGTGTAGCCGCGCTCGTCGGCGACTTCACGGATGGCGGCGAACGAGTCCGCGTCGAGCAGGTCGCCGTCCTTGACGATGACGAGCTTGAGCTTCGGATCGCCAGCGGTCGCGATCGCGAACGCGACCCGGCGGCGCATGGCCGAGTTGACCTGACCGAACGGGACGCCGTCGAAGGTGACGCCGTCCTCGTCGACCGAGAGGCCCGCGACCGGGAACTCCGCCTTGGCGAGGCCGTCGCGCTTCGTCTTCTCAATCGCATCCAGTGCGACCTGAGCGCCAGCGTGGAGGTGCTGAGCGGCGGCGAGATCCGCCGCGGTGCGCTCGTACGCCTTCCGGTCCCGCACAGCCTGGTTGACCGCGTCGAGATTGCGCAGGCGCTCCTGGATAGGCTCGGTGTCGACCGGTGCCGGGAGCGCATTCAGGCGTCGGAGCGCGCCCTCCTGCTGATCGCCGATCTGCTCGCGCTCGGCGATCAGAGCCTCGATCTGGCGGGTCAGTCGGTCGTACTCGGCGGCGAGGCTGTCGTACATCTGCTGCGCTGCTTCGGCATTCCGCTGAGCGAGACGCGCGGCGTCGAGCTCGGCGAGGATCTCCGCGGATGCGATCTCCTCAGCGGGCGCGTCGACTGCGGGCTTTGAGAGAGACGCGAGCGCGCCCTCGAGGCGCTTGACCTCGCGGCCTGCTTCGAGGCGGCGCTGCTCGGCGCCCGCCTTCTCACGGCTGAGGGTGTCGAGGTCAAACGGCAGCTCGACCTTCGCGAGGAGTGCGTCGCGCTGCTTCTTCTCGTCGAGGTTGAGGAACGCGACCGGGTCGAAGATCGCCCCGCCGAGGAGAGAGGCGACGACCTCGGACGGCTTCGAGTACTTCGCACCGTCTAGCGCCTCTACCTGGAGTGTCCCGGCCGTGCCGTTCTTCGTCCAGCGGCGCGAGATCCGCAGCTGCAGTTCCTCGTCGGTGTACTCGGCGCGGGCTTCGTCCGCGCCATCACGGATCGGCTTCGGGGTGAGCTTCGAACCCTTCGGGTCGAACAGTTCCGTGATCGCGTCGATGAACGACGACTTGCCAGCGCCGTTGCCGCCAGCGATGACGACCAGGCTCCCTGAGGGGGAGAGGTCGATCTGTCGGACGCCCTTGTAGTCAGAGACCGAGAAGTGCTTACTCATGGGTGCGTGCCTTTCGAGAGTTGGGATCGGACCGGGCGAACTTGCCGAAGGTCCAGCAGATGAAGAAGACGAGGGAGACGATCGCGAGGAGCAGGACCGTCGAGGGCCATCCGAACGGGGCGAAGGGGATGCCTCCGAGGCAGATGAGCAGCCACAGGATCGCGACCCACCGGAGCAGGATCATCGGATCCGCTCCGCCCATCGGTGACGGCAGTTGTCGTACGGGCACTCCACATCGACGAACACCGGGTCCGGGCCATCGATGACGAACGCGCAGCCCGCGCGGCCACAGTCCGGGCAGACGGTCTCGAGGAACGCCGCGTCGAACCGGCTCGGGTTGAACTCGGCCCGCTCCTCCTTGACGGCCTTCGCAGCACCGAACACATCGGGCTCGAACTCCTCGGGGCGGACGTCTTCGTTCACGGCCGACCCCCGCGAGCGACGCGCAGAAAGGAGTCGCGCAGGACGGTCAGAGGTGACGTGACCGGGGCAGCGTCGGCCGCCGTGCCCCGGTCAGCCGTGCCGGAATCCCCAGCCGGCGAGCCGACCACCACGGTCGACTGGTTTGCGATGTGGCTCGCCGCGGGACGCGGGACGGCCTCAGAAGGTATGATCTGGGTGAGCATCTGTAGTGCTCCTTTCATTTCGTGAAGCGCCCTCGTTCCAGCGGGGGCGCTTCCGTTTTCAGGCCGCGATGAGTCCGCGGTCTGCGGCGATCTGCGAGGCGAGGACGTCGACCGATGGGCCGTCCGCCCGCCACACGCGCTCCGCCGCCTGTCGAGGGGTGAGATCGCGAGTCGTCTCGGCGATCTCGGCGATCACGAGACCGAGGTCCCGCAGCGCCTCAGAACGGGTCTTCATGAAGCCACCGCCAGCGATTCGTCCTCGACGATGTCGAAGACCTCACCGAGGCCCATGCCGAACGTCGTGCAGAACGACGCCATGAATCCGCCCGACGGCTGTGTGCCGCCCATGACGCGGCGAAGCGTCATTCGGTCGCACCCGACGAGCCGCGCGAACGCGTCCTCGGAAGTGATCCCGCGCGATTCACGCAGACGCTGAATCAGTCCGTCCTTGATGCGGATGGAGTGTGCCATTCCTTCTCCTTTCCATGTAGCAGCCCTGCATCATGTTGAGGCAAGTCTGACACAGAAAGGCCAGGCTGTTAAGCGAATCTGACTCAGTGTCACAAAGTTGTGTAGCAGTTTCGCCGTATATCAAGCGAAAACGCTTGACGTTGATGCAAAGTTGCTACAAGCTGGATCCATGGCACCCAACGATCTAGTCGAGTACTTCCGCATCCAGACGCAGGAGCGAAGCGTCCGCGCGATCGCGCTCCGCGCTGGCCTCGACCAGTCCACGCTCAACAGGCAGCTCAACGGCACGACCTCGCTCACCGTCGAGACCGTCGTCGCGATCGTGCGCGCATACGATCTCGACTTCGCAGACACGTTCGTCGCCGTCGGGTTCATCACCGCGGACGAAGCGCGTCGATTCAGCCGCAGCTTCGCCCTCGCCGATTACAGCGACCAAGACCTCACGCTCGAGATCGTCCGCCGCGTGAATAACGGCGCAGCCACAGCCACACTCACGGAGCCGATCGCCCCCGCAGTGATCGACGAAGTCCTCTCAGAGCGCGCGCCCACCGCACACGATGAGGTGCCGTACATCGGTCGCATCCCCGCCGACGAGCTCCCGGAGAAGATCGCGGCCGACAAGCGCCGCAAGCGAGCGGATCACCCGCACGCGGAGTGAATGTCCCCAGCAGGGGCGAGAGTGTTCGGACTGGCTTGGAGGGGGACAGGTGCGTGAACTACTAGCTCACGCGGCACGCATGGGCGTCTCCGTGCACGTCGCGCATCTCCCGTCCCCGTACCGCGGCTGGTTCGATATCGAGCGCTCACAGGCCGTCTACGACTTCGACCTCACGCCCGTCGAACAGGTCGTGGTCCTCGCGCACGAACTCGGACACGCGCATCACCAGCACGCGTGCGAAGACAACCCCGATCACGAGCGCCTCGCCGACATCTATGCCGCGCGGCTCCTTATCCACCCCGAGGACTACGCACGCGCCGAACGTGTGAGTCATGACCTCGAGCACATCGCCGACGAGCTCGGCGTCACCCCCGAACTCATCAGCACCTACCAAACTCACTGCCTCACCCGGCTCCGCGGCGTAACCTACGCCGCGCCCAAAATGGGCGTCGGGCAGTGGCGATTCCGGAGCGCACATGCGTAACCTTCGCGCCGTCACCGAGACCGCACCCCGCGCGATCATCTACCTCCGCCAGTCCGTCCACCGCGAGGAATCGATCAGCCTCGAGCTGCAGGAGATCGCCTGCCGCGACTACTGCGATCGCGCCGGATACACCGTCGTCGCCGTCGAGGCTGACCCTGGCATCTCGGGCCGCACCTGGAACCGACCTGCCGTGCAGCGGACCATGGCAGCGATCGAGGAAGGCAGCGCCGACGTCGTAATCCTCTGGAAGTGGTCGCGCCTGTCGCGCTCACGGAAGGACTGGGCCCTCGCGATCGACCGGGCGGACATCGCGGGCGGGAAAATCGAGTCCGCGACCGAGCCCATCGACACGGCCACGGCCTCGGGGCGCTTCGCCCGCGGTGTGATGACCGAGTATGCGGCGTTTCAGTCCGAGCAGATCGGCGAACAGTGGGAGGAAGTCAGACAGCGTCGACTCAAACTCGGCCTCCCGGCATCCGGCAGGCTCCCGTACGGCTGGCGATGGGTCGAAGGCGGCGGCATCGAACCGCACCCCGACCAGGCGCCGCTCGTCGTCGAGATGTACTCCCGATACCTCGCCGGCGACGGCTCCGCCCTCATCGCGAAGCGCCTCAACGATCGCGGAGTGCCAGCGCCGAACGGCGGCGCATGGAGGCGCGCGCGTCCCCTCGTCGTCATGGACTCGCCCGTGCACGCAGGCTTCATCCCTTATCGGGGGAGCACCTACGACGGTCAGCACGAGCCGATCATCGACGCCGAGACATGGAGCGCGTACCAGGCTGAACGTCAACAGCGACGCGAGGCCGGCACCAGACCGCGCGAGTACGCACATCTCCTCTCGAACCTGATGATCTGCGGGTGCGGAGCCCGGATGCACGGCAAGGGCAGCATCACGGGAGGAAAGCTCTACCGGGGGTACATGTGCGGCGATCTCCACAAGACCCACGAGGGGCGCGCCTACGTTTCCGCGCTGACTATCGAACCGCTCGTGATCGACTGGCTCATGGCGTTCGACCCCGAGGTCGACACGACCCGCGACGTCACCTCACAACGTGCCCGCCTCGACGCCGTCACCCGCGAACAGAACGCGCTCGAAGTCGAGCTCGTCACCCTCACCAGGCAGCACACGCGAGGTGTCATCCCTGAGGCCGCATACGTCCGCGCGTCGGCAGATATTGAGGGTGAGCTGCAGCGGCTCCGGCAGGAGGAAAGACAACTCGCCGCGGCGGCGCGCGCGGTCCCCGGACGCGAGCAACTCGCGACACTCCGGAAGACCTGGCGCGAAGCGACGATGTCCGAACAGAACCGGGCACTGCGGCAGGTGGTTGCCTCCGTGCGAGTGGCCGACGAGGCTGGGTCTCGATTCGAGATCCGAACGACGTGGGGGAGTTCGTCGATTCTGTCCCGATAACGGTCATTACCCGTACATAACCGACAACGCCCGGAATGAGAGAGTCGATATGCTCGCGATCATGAAGACACGCCCCATCGTCGCTATCACCCTCGCTGCGCTGCTCGTCGCCAGCCTGACTGGGTGCTCGGGCGGCGCGTCTCTCGACTCGGTCGCCGAGGATTGCGGCGGCAGTTCAGCCGGGGTGAACGTGGACGACTCCGGCGTCATGGTCACCATCGGATCCACCAACGAGGCTCTGCTGTGCGTGGTGCCAAAGGTGTTCTCTGACAAGTCCGACCAGTACGCGGTCGCTCTGCTCGCGGATGAAGGGATCGGCCAGTCGTCGACCATCGATGGGCGCGAGGTCAAGACCGGGGAGCTCGGCGGATCCGCATTCGTGTTCATCGGCGCGAAGTAGGTATGGGCGTCGGCGCCCCCGCCTAGACTCGACTTTCGTCTCGGCCGGAGAAAGAACCCGGTCATGCCCTCTCATGGACTCTCTCACGACGCGATCCTTCGCATCGACATCGGATGCGTGATGTCCCGGAACAGGTACGCGCGCGACCCCGCTCCGATCATCGCCGAGCTATATGCCACTGCTGGTAATCGCGTGGAGCTGCTCGCCGAGGAGATCGGCCTTTGGGTCGGGTTCTACGAGGACGACACAACGCGGCCGCTCACAGATGCGCTGCGCGCGCTGCCGCTGGACCTCGACGCCTGGATAGAGCGCGGTCAGCAGCGGAGTCTGAGCGGCACGCACTCGACGCGCGGTTTCGTCTCTCCGGCCGCCGGTCACGCGTAACGACGAAAGACCCCCACCCAGCCGGAGTGGCTGGGTGGGGGTCGGTCAGGCTGGCGGCCATATCGGGGGGCGCGGTGGCCGCGGTCGGGCGAGTGGTGTCGGGAGTGGCCGTGACCGGATGACAGGGGCCGCGGGCCTGTGCGAGGTCGGCGTCAGGACCATCCGAGAGACCCGGGGGCCTCGTGGCGTTCCGATGACGTGCGACTCGGAGGCCACCAGGCCGCTCGCTGGCGACTGAGCGACAGCCGCGCCGGTGATCGCGCTTGAGCCGACGATGCGACCCTCGATCGGATGAACCGATTCCGGGCTACCGGTCAGCGCAGACGTCGCCTGGACGATCCCCTCGGCGGCCTCGGGGGCGAGAACCTCGGGTGTGCCGTCGATCGTCGAGAGTGCCGCGACCATCCCTGAGGCGGGATGGCGCGCGGATGGGGCGCCCGTCGTCGAGCTGACGGCATCGGCCACACCGACTGCTGGGTGACGCGAGCCGGGAGACCCGCTCGCCTCGGTCGTTGCAGCGGTCGTGCCCGCCGCAGGGGTGCGCGCAGCCGCGGTGCCCTGGACGGTCGTGGAGGACGCCGCTGCACCTGTCGCGGGAGCCCGGGTGCCCGGCGAGCCTGTGACGGTCGACGTCGACGCGGCCCTGCCTGATGCGGGGGAGGACCCTGGCGCCGGGATCAGGATCTGCAGGCCGACGCCGTTGAGCGACGCGTTCGTTCCGTGCGTGATCTCGAGGTTGCCCGTCGCGCCGGACGCGATCAGCTTCTGCCAGGCGGTGACCCACTCGATCTCGGCGCCCGCCGTCGGGCCCTCGGTGATCTCCGCTGCCAGCGCGAAGCCGTTCGCGGCCGTGACCGTGTACCCGCCGAGCGCGTTGCTCGCCTCGCCGGTGAACGCGAATGCGAGCCCCGACGTCGCCGCGTTGAGGCTGAGCGCGACGAGCGGCCCCTGAGAGCCGCCGTTCTCTCCACGGATCCAGCTCGCGCCGACCTGGATATCTGCCTCTGCTGTGACCGAGTGGCCGCGGACGGCGAGCTCGGCCCATTTCGCATTCGCGGATCCGCCCTGCGTGAGCGTGTAGACGCTGGCGGGGTCGGCGGGGTTGTAGATCCGCACGTACACCGCGAACGACCGGGTGTTGACGGAGCGCGCCCCGTATCGCCACCAGCCTTTCGCGGCGTGGTCAGTGGTCGCGGCGGTGGATGCGCCCGCGAGCCACGGGACCACGAGCAGGTCGCCGGCCGCGATCTCCGCCGGGGGCACGATGGTTGAGGTCGTGCCCCCGGGGTTCTTGCGGGTCGTCGCCGCGATGAGCGTCGCGCCCATGAGTCACCCCTGTCAGTCGAGGCTGATGGCCGCGGCCCCGACGGCCCACGTGATTGAGGAGCCGGTAATGACGGGGATCGGGGTAGGGATCGCCTGCCAGTCGGTGCGCTGCGTGCCGCCTGTCGCCGCCGACATGATCGCGAAGTGTGAGACCGGGTTCGCCCCGCTTGCGCCGGTCGACCCGGCCGAGGTCAGCGCGTTGGTATTCGCCTTCACGCTCGGCGTCGCGTTCGTCGCAGCAGCCCACCCGGTCGCACCGATCGGGGTACGCGCGATCAACGCAGACTCGGACGTGCCATTCTGCGAGTACGCGATGTGGTCCGTCGCCCCGGTGAGGGGGAAACGGGCGTCGAGCGTGGCGACCTGCTCGGCCTGAGAGAGCCCGGGCATGGTCAGGCCTTCCCTTCATCGCGCGTCCATGTGCCGTCGACCTCGACCATCGCGAGGGCCGGGGAGGGGTCGTTCGGGAGGGTGGCGAGGATGAGGCGCACGAGGGACGTGAGCGCGGAGATCAGAGCGGCCTGCACGACGGTCGACCATGCAACGTCAGAGAGCAGCACGGCTCCGAGGAAACCGGCAGCGAGGGCCTGGGCGAAGGTCTTCACGGTGCGCTCGACAGCGGCCAGCCACCACGGCAGGTCGACGCCCTCGGTCTCGGGGAGACCGGCGAGCGAGGTCGCGAGGGAGGCGAGGAAGCCGAGACCGGCGGCCGACAGGATCGTCAGCCATGCGATGTCGGCGATCAGCGCGCCGCCGAGGTACGGCAGGGCGATCGCGAGAGCGGTGTACAGGGCGCGCAGTGCGGCGTCCTTCCACCAGGAACGGGAGGTGAGCTTGCTCATGGGAGAACTCCTTCGAGGGGTGAGGTGGTGCACGTGCCCGCGTCTGCGGTCACGCCGTCGGTGTAGGTGACCGTCCAGCGGCCTGTGGTGTCGTCGCAGTAGGTTGAGGCGATCCCTCGCCCGGGAGGCCCTTCGGGACCGACGGGACCGACAGGACCGATGGGACCCACAGGCCCGACTGGACCTTCGGGACCGACAGCGCCGTTCGTGCCGTTGACGCCATTGGTTCCGTTCTGACCGGGGTCACCACGGCACGCCAGGGCGAAGCTGGAGCAGTAGTTCGCGAGCGCAGTGGCGACCTGAGCATCCGTCGCGTCGGCGCCCGCGTCTCCGCGTGGTCCACGCTCACCCACCGGCCCCGCAATGGTCTGCGGGTCTTCTCCGTCCGGGGTCGCACCGAGCGAGAGGATCTGCTCGTACAGCCGTGTCGCGTTCTCCTGCGACGCCACGAGATCATCGGTGAGCGCCGAGATCGTGTCGTCCTTGTCGGCGATGATCGCGTTCTTCTGTCCGACACGCTCCGTCAGTTCGGTGAGGCGCTGGTGCTGGTCGGTCACAACCCAGACGGTGAACCCGACGAGCGCAGTCGCGAGCACACCGATCAGGACATAGAACACCAACTTTGCGCGGATCGCTCTAGTCATCTCAGCCTCCAAACAGTGCTCTGCCGAACGCGGCCACGAGCCCGAGGATCGCGCCGAGAATAGACAGCGCGACGGCGCTCATCGTGGCGTACTTGCGGGCTTCCATCCGGTCCTCGACGGTCTGTAGCCGGTCGCGGACTTCCTTGACGTCTTCCTTGCGCTCCTTGCGCTCAGCTTCGTCAGCAGCGCGCCGCTCCGCGGCTTCCTTCTCGACCGCTCCGGTGAGGTTCGAGATGCGCTGATCCGTGTGCGACTGGTCGGTCCGAGTCGCCATGTTGAGCTTGATCTCAGTGACGTCGTCCTGCACGTTCCGGATCCGCTCCACGATGACCGGCATCGAGGGTTCCTCAGCCATCGGAACCCCCGACCCCGTGAGCGCCCGCCATCAGTAGCCGAGCTTCTGCCACGTCTTCGTCCCCACGATGCCGTCGGGGTAGAGCCCCTTCTTCTTCTGGAACGCGATGACTGCGGCGCGGGTCGCGGGCCCGAAGATGCTGTCTTGTCGCAGGCCGAGCTTGCGCTGGATGATCTTGACCAGTGCGCCGCGCGATCCCTGCCGTACGACCGCGCGCCGGGAGACGACGATCGCGTTGTACGCGGTGTTCGTCTTCGGCCCCCAGATCGCATCCGGGGTGAGGCCCACACTCTTCTGGAAGGCGCGGATCGCGGCGTAGGTCTTCGGTCCAGGGATGCCATCCACGAACAGGCCGTGGCCGAGAGTGTTCAGCGCGCGCTGGATGCCCTGCCACTGCGCCTTCGTGAAGCCCTGCTTCCCACCACCGGATGCGGTGCCCGCGACGAATGCCTCGAAGTCAAGGGTTTGCGAGAACGGGAGACCGACGCGGTCACGGAGCGTGACGTGAACGTGCGGGCCGTAGTGCCGGTCCTTCCCAAAGCCGCTCGCTCCGCTGAGCACGAGGCCCTTCTCGCCGCGCTTGAACGTATCGCCGACCTTCGCCATGATGCGCTGGGCATGGATCCAATCGACCACGTTCCCGTCGACGAGGAGCATCGAGATGCGACGGCCCTCGGCGCCTGTGTTGTTTCCGTCGACCAGGATCACGCGGCCGTCATACGGCGCTCGCAGGTCGGTGTTCATCGCGGTCTTGTAGTCGGTGCCCGGTTCGGCGCTGTGACGCGCGACGTGCGCGGCGCGGTTGTCGGAGATCCCGACGTCGGCGGGGGTGAGGTAGCTCATGGTGTGTCCTCTCCTGAGGGTGTGTCGTCGGGGTCGGTCGGAATGTGTGCGAGCAGTGCCTGCGCATGCATGGGAAAGTGCAGGGCGAGATGGAACGCGATCTCCTGCGAGGAGTCCTCGGGGAGCCCCGCCCTGGTCATGACGTCCAGCAGCTGTTGCATGAGTGCTTCGTCCATCAGGCCCACCTCACTGGTCGCACTTGGATCTGGGAGTAGTTGGCGACGTTCGATCCCGCCGCGGGTACGGCGCTTCGCCGCGCGTAGAACGTGAACGTCGTCGGCACGCCGCCCGGGAGCAGGACGCGCTTCACCGGTGTCTTCATCCCGACAACGCCGGTCGCAAACGTGAACGGCGTCCAGTGCGCCACCGGCGTCAATCCGTCAGGTGGCGCATCCGGGGACAGAGAGAGGCCGCCGGAGATATTGACGCCGATCATCGTGTAGTTCACGGTCGTCTGATTGGTGCTCGCCGCGACCATGGCGCTGGCCTCGACGTCGACCCACATCGCCGCCTCAGGGGTGATCGTCAACGCGAGGCCCGCCTGCCACGATCCGGCTCCACCTGTGATGAGGAACGACGCAGCACCGTTGACGTACTGCACACCAGGGAGGGCGCGGGTCTCTCGAAGCCCCGCGGCCTGAATCACGATCACCCGACGGTGCTGTTCAACACACAGCACTCGATCGCCGACACGCAGCGACGGGAGTGCAGTCTGCGGCGTGAGTGGCAACGGGACCGCGTCACCGTCGAGCGTCACTCGAAGCGGACTTGCTTGGGCGACCGTGCCCCACCGGATCACCGGTGTGAGGTCGACCCGTGCCCACAGCTTCTCGATCTGACCGAGGACAGGCCGCAGAAGATCCTGGAGAGGTGCGAGCAAGGAACTCATCAGGTGACCTCCCGCCACTCGGCCCGCACGTCGGTGTCGAAGTCGAAGTTGAACGACATGCGTTGCACAGTGGCGAGGCGCCGGCGGCCGTCCTCAGGGGTGAACGCGACGAGATCATTCGGGTCGAGCTGCAGCATCGTGTGGGTGACGGTGAGGCGCGCGACGGGCGTCATCCCCTCGGCGAGCTTCTTCGCTGCGTACTGATCGAAGACGGCCTGTGTCGTCCCCTCGACGCCCTTCTCCGTGGCCGTGATCCACCGTCCGCGCGCCTGGTACGAGTACGGGGATGCGGGGTTCTCATTCGTCGCGACGCCGACGAGCGGTGGTGTCTTCTCATCGCCCTGACCGATCGCGAGGAACCGGTTTGGCACGGACGTGTTGTCCTGGCTCCGCTCCCACTCCGGGAAATGCACGCTGGCCTGTCCGTGTGCGAACTCGAAGCTCACGGGTCGGGATGCCGGGTCAACGTACGGTTCAACCCGAAACAGCCCCGAGCCGTCGCACCACAAGCTCCAGTAGCCGGCGGCCTGCAGAAGGTCATTGATGACCGTGAGCTTCGACGTGCCCGCCTCCCACGTCAGACCTGCCGTGAGCGTCGCAGTCGAAGCGGTCGCAGCGATCCGCTTCTCACCCGTCGACTCGATCAGTGCGACCACTGTCGCCACGATGGGCGTGCCGACGGCGAGGGTGTATCGATCTTCGACCGTGTCCTCGTTGATGACGTTCATCTTCGTCAACAGGCCGACGGTGAACGAGACGCCGACCTCGGTGTGCTGTTCCTCCGGAGAGGTGAGCAGGAAGGTCCCGGTCGGCCACGACCGCACGCCGTCCGAGTAGATGACCTGGACGCGATGCCGCATCCAATCGATGTCGTCAGCCCTGTCGAGCTGCAACGACCCCGAGCCTCCGAGCACGCTCTGCGCAACGATCTGCTCAGACCCGCCGGTCACCCCGTCCAGGGTGCCGAGGGGCTGATCCTCGCTGTCGAGCAGCTCGAAGGCCCAGGTGATCATCGCGTGGCCTCCGTGAGCTTGAACGAGTACGACCAGTAGGCGTTCCAGCCGGTCGCGGTACGACCGGCGCCAATACGGGGGAGCGGGATATCGCCGATGACGCCATACACGCGCCGACCGTCGGGGTCGCGGAACAGGAACAAGTCCGTTTCAATCTGGGCGAGGAGAGTGAGGTCGTCGGGGCTGGCGGTGTTCTCGTCGTCGTCCCACACGGTTCCGGACACGCTGATCTCGAGGCTCACCCCTTCGCCCGTGAGAGCGACCGGCTTCGCACGGCCGGCGTATCGCTTGAGCGCGCGCTGACGACCGCCCGTGTGCTGCACGTCGGGGTTCCATGGCAGGCGCGCCGTGACGCTGAACCCCTGACCGCCGGCCAGCCAGAGCGCGTCAGAGCGAGCTTCGACTGTCAACTGGTAGACCGACGCGGCGCCCTCTGCGGTCAGCGCGGTCGCCCGGTACAGGTTGTCGCCGTGCGACAGGCACTCACGGTCGAGGAGAACCGACTCCTCGGTGATCTGCACTAGCAGTTCCCACGTCTCACCGTCATCGATGGAGCGTTCGACGATGACGGCGACGGTTGCGACCGCTTCCGGGTCGTCGCCGGGTGAGATCGTGAGCTCAACCGCTCCTTGCTCCTCATCCCAGCTGCCGTCGATGTCGGGCACGGCCGGGGGGTCGAAGACCACCGCGAAGTCCTCAACGGCCCATTCTGACCAGGCTTCGCCGGTCGCAGCTCGCACCCGCACGGACCACTCGCCTGCCGTGAGCCGCTGTTTCAGGACGACAGAGGTCGCTGCTCCCGAGCCGGTCTGCGACTCGACAGTGTCGCCGGCCGCGTTGACGAGCTCTACCTGCCAGGCCGACTGCGGACGCCCCTGGGCCTGCAGCCACGACCACTGAACCGGAAGGATCGACGACTCCCACTCGGAGTCCGGTTGAATCACAGCGACGCCAGGACGGTCGATCACGGTTGCGGTAGCGGTCGACGACCACGCCGAGAAGTTCGGGTGCGCACCCTTGGTGCGAACCTGCCACTCCCGCGAGCCCGGAGTGAGCGCGATGTCACGCACGGATGCGGTCGTTCCTGAAACGGTCGTCCACGTCGTGTCGCCAACGGTGCGGTAGTGCAGCTCGTAGCTCGCCTGCGGCGACGCGTCGACAGCGTTGTGCGTCCACGCGAAGCGAACAGGAGCATCGCTCACGACGACCGCGCCGTTCGGAGAGAGGCCGGTCGGCGCGTTCGGCGCAGCGAGGATCTGGACCGTGTTCGACGGCTGCGACATCGCGCTCGTGAGGCCCTGCCGGACGCCCTTCATCGTGTAGGTGTGCGGCACGTTCGGGTTCGGGTTGACGTGCGTCCACGGCAGGTAATCCACGTACCACGGGAGGAACTCGCCGTTGTCGTAGATCTCGTAGGAATCGACCCACGCGGTCCCGTCCTCGGTGAACCGGGTGTCGACCTCGATATTGTTGCCGACACGTCGTGCCACCAGATGCGTCGGAGGCGCGGGTGTCGTGTAGATCAGCGCGATGTTCGACCATGCCGACTGGCCCGCGGCGGTGCGACCCGCCACGCGGTACTCGTACTGGTGATCGAAAGACGTATTCAGATCGGTGAAGGTGTAGGCGTTCCCCGAAGCGATCCCGATCTGCTGCCACGCGCCGTTATCGACGCGACGCTGGACCACAACACTCGTGTACGTCGCGTTGCGACTCCAGTTCAGCTGCTGGAATTCCTCGTTGATGCGCGTCGGAGTCAGATTGGTCGGCGCGGCCGGCTTGGCACGGTTGATCGACACCGACAGCGATGCGGCGCCGCCGAGTCCCTGAGTGCCAGTGGCCTGCTGCGACAGGGTCGCGGTCCCGCTCGCAGTGAACGAACGGGTGGCGAGCAGCTTCGTGCCGAATCCCGCCGAGAGCGTGGTCGTGTACGCGGTGCCGTTGATCGAGAACCGGTAGGTGCCCACATTCGTGGCGGGGTCGCTGCACAGCACGTAGTAACGAACGGTCGTGCCGTCGTCCGTGATCCGCAGCGTTCCAGCGGATCCGACGCTCTTGTCGACCATGTGTACTCCTCAACGAGAGGCGACCCGCCCTGATCGGGCGGGCCACCGGGCCGGGTGGGGGTGATTCAGCGTGCGAACTGCGACGTGATCGCCGCAGCGGAGGGGAACGCGCCAGCAACGACCTGAGTTGCCACGCGACGTGCCGTCGCGGTGAGAGGCGTGCCCTCGATGACGAACACGAACTGGTCGCCGTCCCGAAGCCCGAGTGATCCAGGCGCCGTGACTGCCGACCCGGATGCGAAGCGGCTGGCACCTGCCGGAAGGTAGGTGCCTCCGAGGCGTGCTGCGGTCTCGGCCATGACGGCCTCGGATCGTGCACGCTTCGACGGGGCTAACGGAATGTACGCCTCGCCGCCGGTCTCGTCCTCAGCCCACACGCGCCATTCGCCAGCGCGGGCGATCTGCGCGACGTGATGCTCAGAACGCCCGCCATTCGCGAAGAACGACACAGGAGGCCGAATCCCACCGTCGGCGAAGTTCACGATCCCGCCGTCGGCCTGCGTGATTCCACCAGCACCGCCGAGCCCCTGCCCGACACGCGATGTGCCGATCTTCACGATGATCTCGCGGCCCGTGTTCCGTGAGATGTACGAGTCGATCGCAATCTGCGCGCTCGCGGTCTCCGCGATGACCTTGACGTCCTTCTTCGACGGAAGCTGGAACACCCGATCAGCGAGAGCCTTGACTTCATCGGCGTTGAATCCAGCCGCGACGGCTGAGTTGATGAACGCCTCGCGCTGCGAAACGAGTGTCGAGTAGTACTTGTCGCTCGCGTCCTTCGCGGACATCGTCTGGAGGTCAACCTCGAACTGCGCGGCAGCGGCATCCTGCGCGGACTGTGCGACGCCCGACAGCATCTCCGCATTCGCGGATCCAGCGACGGTCGACTCTTTCAGCGAGACGCCCATCTTGTCCGCCTGCTCGGCGATCGCTGCGATGGACTCCTGGTACTCGGCATTCGCGCTGACCGCGTCCTGGTTGATCCCGTTGATCTCGTTGATCTGATCGATGAGATCCTGGAGCTGCGAGTTCAGATCCTCGACGGACTCGGCCTCAGCCATGTACGCCTCTGCGGCGGTCTGCGAGACCTCCGCGCCTTCTTCGGTGACCTCGTTCTTCTGCTGCGCCTGTTTCGTGCCGTTGGCGTAAGCCTCGGTCTCAGCATTGAGGCTCTCCTGGAGAACCGAGGCGGCCTCCGCGAGCTCGAAGTTCGCGTCCTTCGCTGGCTTCCAGTTCTCGTCGAGACCCTTCTGAATCGCCGCGTTGACCTTCTCGAGCGCATCGGCGTTACCGGTGGCGGCGTCCGCAACGGTGTTGAGGCTGAGGCCGAGCTTCTCTGCCGCATCTGCCGCGCTGCCACGATTGATCCAGAGGAACGACTTCTCGGCGACCAGGTTGTCAGCCGCGAGGCTACGAGCGGCATCCGCTCCCTGCTCGATCGCGTCGGCATACGACTCGGCCTTCTGGCGAGCCTCCGCCTGCGCAGCCATGAGCAGTCCGACGACCGTGATCACGCCAGTCAACGCCAGACCGGCCGCACCGCCGAGAAGGGCTGTGCGGTTCATGCTGACGTTCGCCGTGTCGAGAGCGCCCTTGAGTTCGATGAACTTCGCTCGCGCGCCGACAGCGCCGCCGGCGAACAGCAGCATCGCCGCGGCGGCGACGCCGATCACGAGGGCCGTCGTCTGAATCGGTGCGGGCGCTTCGCCGTACATGTCGACGAGCGCGGTGAGCGACTGGACCATCGAGCGGAGCACATCGTTCGCGCCGGATCCGGTCTTGATCAGAGCAGTGTCGAAGGCTCCGCCGAGCTTCTCGACGTCGCCAGCGAGGTTGTCCTGCCGCATCGCAGCCTGGTCGGCCGCGTAGGAAGCATCGTTGACGTTGTCCGTCCACTCGGAGATCTTCTCCGCACCGCCCTGGTACAGAAGGGTGGCGGCGAGCAACGACTCGTTGCCGAAGATGCGACCCATGGCCGCGTTGCGCTCCTCCTGGGTGAGGCTTCCAAACGCCTTCTGCATGTTGCCCGCAACCTGTGCCGCGGTGAGCATGTTGCCGTTCGCGTCGTAGATCGTGAGCCCGTACTTCTCCATCGTCTTCGCGGCGATCGACGACGGTGACTGGAGTGCCGCGAGCACGCCGCGAAGCGACGTTCCCGCCTTCTCGCCGAGGATTCCCTGGGTCGCGAAGTACGACAGGGTGCCGGCGGTCTCGTCCAGACTCCAGCCGGCCTGAGCTGCCAGGGGGCCGACGTACTGCAGAGCGAGAGCGAGATCGTCCACGGAGCCCTGAGCCTTGCCGGCACCTGCGGCGAGGACGTCGGCGACGTGCGCGGACGACTCTGCCTTGAGCCCGAACTGGGTGAGGGTGGTCGCCATGATCTCCGCGGAGCGTGCGACCTCGAGCTGACCTGCCGCAGCGAGGGCGAGAGCACCGTTCAGCGATCCGCCCACAATCTCGGAGACGGTGAGACCCGCTTTGGCGAGCTCCTCCTCAGCGGCGGCGGCCTCGCGAGCCGAGTAGGCGGTGTCCGCCCCGGCCTCGAGGGCTGCCTCGCCGAGGGCGCGCTGCTCGTCGGCGGTCGCCATGGTCGCGGCGCGCACATTCGACATCGCGGCGCCGAACTCCGTGCTCTTGGCGACGGCGAGACCAACAAGAGCACCGATCGCGGTACCCGCGACGAGCATGGCCGCCGACAGCTCCTTCGCCGCGGCGATCTGCTGCTCGGTCGTGGCCTTCTGCTTCGTCTGCTCCTCGGACGCCTTCTTCGACTTCTTGCCGACCTCCTCGGTCGACTTAGCCTGCTCGTCGAGTGGTCCCTTCGCGGCCTTCGCCTTCTTGCCCGCCTCGTCCGTCGCGGTGCCGAGGCCGTCGACCTTGCCCTTCGCGGACTGAGCCGCGGTGCCGGTCTTCTCGATCGCGGCCTTCGCGTCAGCCTGGTCCTGACGGAAGACCTGCGCGCCGATCGTCTGGATCTTGAACTGCAGAGCTCCGGCGCTGAATGCACTCATCGTCTACCGTCCTTCGAAGCCAGGTGCCGTCGATCTTGAGAAGGCGCTCGATCGCACCACGCACGAAATGCCAGGTGCGGGTGTCAAGCGCGCGATCGAGGTCAGGGATGAGATTGTGCTGGGCCAGGTCGAGTTCGATCTCGCCGTACAGCTCGGGGAAGGCGAGCAGCCAGAGATCTTTCGCAGTGATCGCGGTCACGGGAGCGGACGCCGCCTGAATGGCAGCGTCGCGCTCCTCCTTCCACCTGGCCGGGTAGAGGTACTCCGGGTAGACGCCGTGCTCGTCGGGCGTGCCTAAGCCGTACGGGGCGATGTCCGCCGGGCCAAGAGACCCAGTCGGGCGGTCAGCGCCCCCGACGCTTTTAGGGTGCCTGCGAGACCCTCACCGCCCTCGATGTACGCCCTCACGCCATCCATTCCGAGGATCGTCTGCCAGAAGAACGCCGGCATGATGATCATCTCGGCCTCGTCCTGCGAGAGCTCCATCCCGAGGCGGTTGAAGTTGATCTGCTCGGCTTCCGGGCGCGGCACCCAACGGTCTCCGTCGAGGACCGCGCCATCGACCGCCATCTGTAGCGCAGCCGTCAGGTCAGCTGTCTGGCCCGACAGCGTGGTGAGGTAGGTGTCTGTGATCTGTCGACCGGCGTGCCCCGGCAGGGGGTGGACCACGAACGGATCCACCCCCTGCAGGGTGATCACGAGGTTCCGGCCGTCTTTCGTCGCGTCGATCATGAGGATCCCTGCATCCCTTCGATCAGGCCGCGGTGTACGGCAGCGGGTCGGACGCGCCGACCTCGTTGGTGATGACAATGGGCGCCGAGCCCGCGACCGTCGCGGGGATGAGCAGACCCACCGTGTACTCGTCGATCCGGAGGATCTTCGTCACGTTCTGACCGTCGATCGTGGCTGAGACGGGCGAACCGAGCTTGTACCCGCGGACCTTGATGAGGTCGCCGACCGTCTGACCGCTGGGACCAGCAGACTCGAGGATCGGCTCCCCGGTGCCTGCCAGCGGCGATTCGATCTCCGGGACGACGCCGGAGCTGGTCAGCGTGAACGAGTCGACCCGCTTGTCGGCGTAGCCGCTGTTCGCCGGGGTGAACGCCACCGAGAAGGTGCCCTCCACCACAGGCATGTCTTCGTCGAACGCGTCGGTGAAGATCTGGAAGTCGCGCAGGTTGTTCGCGCCCTTCGAGAACGACGCCTTGACGAGATCCTTGTACCAGCCCTGGGCGGCGACGATCTGCTTCGTCGCCGGGTCGCGCACGACCTCGACGTTGAACGTCGGGGCGTAGCTGTAGCCGAGGATCTGCTCGGACGGGAGACCCTTGGTGCCGTACACCTCGCGTGCGACAGGGATCTTCGTGGGGTTGAGGACGAGGTTGTTGATGTCGCCCGTGATGTTCACGAACACGCCGTCCATCTTGAGGCGGATCAGCTGTTCGTGTGCGAGCGCGAGGGAACCCTCGGAGGGCGCCGTCGTGTCGTAGAGGGTGGTGTCGGACATGGTCCGTCTCTCCTTCGGTTGGGGTGGTTGCCGGCGCTTCCGGCGGTTCTACGGGCGTCGCCCGCGGAAGTAGTAGGTAGCTGCGGTGTCGACGCGGCCTTGTGTGTCTCGGTCGAAGTCCAGTGCTGAGAACTCCCACGCCCACGAGATCCCGAGCACTCGCGGCGTGTACGCCTTCTGGTCGAGAACGGCTCGGAGCGAAGCGGCCCAGGATCGTGCCGTGTTCGGCGAGCCGATGCGGCGGGTGAAGATCTGCGACCGGTAGACGACGTCCGCGCGCCCGTCGGGGACTGGAGGGAGTGGGGTGAGGAGAGTGAACTCGTTCAGCGTGGTCGGCATGACGCCGTCGAGGCGGATGCCGCGTTCGCCGATCGCCGCGTCGGGTGTGTAGACCGCCAGGCCGGCTTCCTGGAGGATCTGCGCGAGCGCACGGTTGAGGACGATTTCGGGTGCGTCATCCATCGGCCACCTTCTTCGCGATGATCGCGCCGAGTTCGTCCTTGTGTTCCATCGCGGGGTCTTCGAGGTACTTGCCCTTGCGCCCGTTCTGGAAGTTGTACTCGGGGTGCTCGTGGTGCCGTTTGGCGTACGGGGTGTCGTACACGACTGCAGCGCCGCCGTCCGGGCTGGTGGCTGGTTCGACCGTGCCCGATTCGGACAGCGTGCCGAGGTCGAATGGGACCTCCGCGGCTGAGAGCGCGAGTAGACGCTCGGCGGCGAGGTTTTCGCCGTCCATGATGCGACGGTCGAGGTCCGCGTCGGTGGGGAAGTTGATCGTCAGGTTCACGGTCGCGGTGACGCCCATGGCGGATCCTTACTCGAGGTACAGCTCGACGTGAGATGGGGTGCCGCGGTATTCGAAGTAGGCGCTGTCGATTACCTCGGACGTGCGCTCGCGGCGCTTCCCGGGCCAGACGGTGACCTTCGTTCGTGGGAGCACGTCGTCGTCGAGGAGGAGCACGACGAACGTGGTGGACGTGACCTGCTGGCCGAACGTCGGCGATGTCGACCGTCGGTCGACGACGAGGCGAGTCTTCTGCTCGACGTACGCGGGCCGGTCTTCGCGCGGGTCCGCCCAGATGTCGCCCTCAGCTCCCTCGCCGAGCAGTTCGACGAGCCGCACGCGATGGGGGAGGTGCTTCGCGCGGAGACGGACCACGATGACCTCCTAGGAGTGTGCGACCGTGGCCCCGATGAGACCGGCGTTCGTGAGGACGTCGAGAGCACGAGACCCGATGCGGCGTTGCAGCTTCTCGGCGGCGGAAAGGCCGTCCTGTGACGACGAGGTGGTGCCGAGGGACACAGACCCGATCTTCACCGCCCCCGCGGCAACGTCGGCGCCGGTCGGGTCGTCGGTGTGCCCCCAGAATTCGACGATCGCGCATGTCGCCTCGGTGAACGCTTCTGCGATGTCCTGGTCGATCGGGAAGCCGTCGTCGTCGGTCTCGTAGATCGACCGGCGGGTGAGCTTCTCGACCTCGACGGATGCCGCGCGGAGTCGTTTCAAGAGCGTCTGCGGGTCGCCGTCCCAGTCCTCCTCGGACACGGCGGTGAAGTCCGCCTCGGTGGCGTAGACGCGCATCACCATGTCAGTCCTCGGGGGTCTCGTCCGCGCCGGGCACGGTGGACGTGCCGTTCTCGACGCTGCCGGCGATGGGGTCGGCGGGGCGGCGGGACAGGATCTCCACGATCGCGGGCTTGAGTGCCTTCGCGGGCAGGTCGACACCTTCGGTCTCTGCGATGTCGCGCAGTTGCGGGACTGTGAGGGAGTTGAGGTCGATGATCGGGTCGCCGAGCGCCTCCTGGAACGGGGCCTCGACCTCAAGGTCTGCCTCGATGAGGTAGCCGTGCTGGCGGAGCGCGAGTTCGCGTTCGGGGTGCAGCGACTCGACGGTCGCGACGCCGTCGCGAAAATCGACACCGAGGGCCGTCTGCCGGCCGAGTTCGGGGCGGGGGTGAATGATGCGCATGATGGCCTCCTCAGCCGGTGGTGTTGTTCTCGAGCCCGGGGCGGGAATCGAACCCACGGCCTGCCGCTTACGAGGCGGCTGCTCTGGCCTTCTGAGCTACCCGGGCGGGTGGTGCTCCCGGTGCGGCGGGCGAATACACGCCGCACCGGGAGTCGTGAGGTCACTGGACCGGGAGGTCTTCCTGGTTCTTGATCTCGGTGTCCTCGGGGTCGGTGCTGTCGTTGACGAGCGCCTCTCCCTCGGGTGTGGTGACGCCCTTGTACGGGGTGCCACCGGGCTGGATCGCTGCCCAGATCTCGTCCTTCTTCGTGACCTTGGCATCGATGGTGATGCCGCGGTCCTTCGCGAACGCGAGCAGCTGCTTCACGGTCCACTTGTCGGACGGGTCGCCCAGCGGGTAGTCCCGGTCGACGTCGTCGGACACGTCGCCCGCGACCTCGTAGCCCTGACGCTCGAAGTACGCGATCGCGCCCTCGTCGTCGGTGTGACCGACGCCGTCGGTGAACGCGACGCCCGCGACGATGCCGTTGTACCCCTCGACGGGGGTCTTGATGGTCTTCTTCGCCATGATCCAGGTCTCCTTACTGGACGCGGATGTTGCGGAGAACCGCAGCAGCCTTGGTCGACTTGAGGGCGACGGCGACGGGGCCGAGCTCGACCTCGCCCTTCTTCACAGCACCGGAGGTGGTGAAGTCGGGGAGCCATGTCTGGACGATCTGGCCGCCTGCGGTCGAGACACCGTGGAACCCGTCCATGCCGATGCGGACCGCGTAGAGGTCCGTCAGGCCCGTGGTGGACACGGTCGCGACGGTACGGGTCTCGATCGGGATGATCGGGTTGTTGGATCCGGCCTTCGCGCCCGGGTCCATGAAGACGATGTCGCCGTACTGCTCGCGAACGATCGGGCGGCCGTTGGGGCCGGCGAGGTTCTCGAGCGGGGAACGGACGTACATGTCTGCACGGCGTGCCGCGGCGCGGATCTTGGCGAGTGCCTTCGCGTTGCCGAAGATCACCGTCGGAGCGCCGTCAAGGGACGACAGGAACTCGTCGATGACGTCGAGCGCGGCGTGCTGCGAGTCGGCGGTGGCGAAGCTGCGCCAGTCGGTGACGACGCCCGCGTTGATCTCGGTGGTCGAGCCGGTGAGGGCCTTGTCGAGACCGTCGAAGCCGTTGGCCTCGACCGCGGTGTCACCGTTGATCACGGCGTCCTGGAACTTCGTGACCGTGCTCTTCACGGTCTGCTGGAGGTTCAGGGCGACGGAACCGCTGGCGGCGGGGCCGATCTTCGCGAGCACACGGTCGACCTCAAACGAGCCACCGAGCGGGGCCAGCGTGACGCTGACCTTCGTGGTGGTGACGTGCTCGGGCGTGTACTCCGTGTTGTAGGCGCGGAACGCTGCGGAGCGCTGCGTGGCCAGACGGCGGTAGCCGTAGTCCAGCGTGGCGCCGCCGCCGACGGGGTTGACCGCGTCGTCGAAGATCAGTTCGTCGAGGATCGCGGACTCCTTGCGGAACTCGTCGATCACCGCGACGTCGAGGTCTTCGACAGCGTTGCTCTTGGCCTCATTGAGGGTGACGGGCATGATTCATCTCCCTTCCGGGGAGCTAGCCACCGAGGCGCGCCTTGACGGCGCCCTCGATGGTCGGGGTGGGTGTGGTGGCAGATCCGCCCTGATGCCCGCCGCCGCTTGCGCCGGGGAGGATCGGTCCTGCCTTAAACGCCGAGTTCCTCTCGAGCGCGTCGGTGATCGCCTTGTCGACGGCCGCGGGATCCGCGAGGTCGACAGCGGCGAAAGCTGTGGTGAACTCCTTCGAGTCCAGGAGTGCGGCGGCCTTCGCTCCGAGCTCCTGAGCGCGGAGGATGACCGTGTTTTCGCGGCGAAGCTGGTCGCGCTCGGACGCGAGCGTGGTGTTCTCCTGCTCCCGTTCGCTGGCGAGCTTCTCGGCGGCCTCGCGTGCCTCACGGTGCGTCCTCGCCTCGCCGCGGAGCTCGCGCACGTACTCGTCCGGGCTGCCCTGATAGTTGATCGGCGCCGGGGCGGCAGGCACGGGAGCGGAAGGTGCCGCGGGAGCAGGCGGGGCCGGGGCAGCAGGAGCCGCCGGGGCGGGCGCTGCGGGAGCTGCGGGAGCCGGTGAGGCAGGCGCGGGCACAGCGGGCGGCGCACCAGCGGGGTCGTCGGCGAAGCGAATACCGCGCAGCTCGAACAGTGTCGGGCCGATCTGGGCCATGCCGTCGCGGTTGATCGCTATCGGGTGACGGTACTTCGTGGGTGTTGCCATGGTGAGCCTCCTGCTCATCGGTGACCTCGACGCCCTGCGCGTGAGGAGAGAGACCGTGCCGTCGCAGTGCAGGGCCAACGACGGCACGGAGCTTGTGGGGCGATACGATCGCCGGATGGATCAATGGGTGCCGCTGTTCGTCGCTGTCGTCGGTGCGGTCGCGGCCGTCGGTGTGGCGTTCTGGAACAGTCGCGGCGAGTCCGCCGAGCTACGTCAGCTCAAGGCGATGAACGAGGTTCTCTCCGGCCTCGACGCCGAGACGGAAGGTGCGAAGACGTTCGTGAGCGCCCGGGATGAGCTGCTGGTACGCGTCGCTGCACGAGTGTCGAGCGCTCCGACGAGGCGGAGTTACACGCTGATCATCGCTGGCGGAGTGGTCGCTATCGCGGGGATTGTGGTCACCCTGTGGTTGACGGTTCCCGCGATGACTGACGCTCAGGCCGCGGCTCTTGGCAACATTTTCCTGATCGTGGTCGCCCTGGGTGGGTTGGGCATGGGGTGGTTGCTGCCCGACGCGATCGGCACGTCCGCGGCGAAGGCAGGTCGCCGCGCTCGGCGTCGTCTGGAAGCCAGGCGCGCGAAAGCTGATCCCGGCGGGGGCAGGTCTGCCTAGCGCCGAAAGGTGGACGCAGTGATGAGCAGCCTTCGCGCCACAGATACGCGTTGACCCCAGCCGGGATGGTCTATCCACCGCCCACGTGAGCGATGTAGAATCGTGGTGAACGCGGCAGACAGTCCCCTCGGACAGTCGGGCCGCGTTCTTCATTCCTTCGTGAGCCAGGTGATCTTCCCGGCCCGGTCGATGAAAATGACCTCCGTGAACCAGTCGCCGCCCGCGAGACGCCGGCGGGCCTCCGCGAGAGCGGCAGTGCCGTCGAGCGGGCTTCGCGCGAGGTCGATGACGATGCGCTGCACGCCCTGTTCTTTCGCGCGGGCGAACTGGTTCGAGATCGTGTTCTTCCCGGCGCCCTCGGGGCTCTTGAAGTCCCACACCTGACCGTCGATCGTGACGTCGGGGTTCTTCACGCCGGGGGTGAAGTCCTCGACCCGCCACTGCACGTTGATGCCAGCACGGGAGAGACGTTCACCGGTCGCGAGCTCGTGCGCTCTTGGGAACGCGCCGTCGGGCACGGTCTGTGCGCCGCGGTTCGCTTCGCGGACGTCGCCGACGGTGCGTGCAGATACACGATCGCCCGCGATGAGCGGCCGGGGCCGCGTGGGCGACGTGGTGGGACCGCCGCGCGCAGCGCCTCCGCGGCCGTCGGCGAAGCCGAGCTGCTCACGGTACGACTGGCGGTTGCGGCCGGTGTCGCGGATGAAGTCGCGCATCTCGGCCTGAGCCTCGCGGATCTCAGCGGCGGCCTTGCGGCGGTCGGTGTCCGTCATCGCGGACGCCTCGCGGCGCTTCGCTGACCGAATCTCCCGTTCGAGCGCCCGCTGCTGCGCCCGTTCCTTCTCCGCGACCTCGTCGTACGTGGTGTCGCCCTGCGGGACGGTGAGGCCCGGGCTGTACGCGACGAGACGGCACCGGCAGTTCGGGTGCCCCCAGCCTGCGTTTCGGGCATCGGCGACCGTTCCCGCGACCTCCACGGTGACCTGCTCGTGCCGGGTCGAGTGGGGGAGTGTGCGGACGCCGGCCGGGGATCCGTCCGTGGAGAGGACCTTCCCCGCCCACGACGCGCACTTCCTGCACGAGTCGAGGCCGCGCACGACGGTGACGAGGTGGATGCCCGACTGGCTCATGCGCCAGATCCCGGCGTCGTTGAACGCCCGGTTGACGGTGGTGCGTCCAGCCATTTCGGCGTACGCGCCGATAGTCCAGCGACGGTCCGATCGGTCGACGAACCCTGTGATGCCCTCGGCGAGGAACCGCTGCACGGCGGACGCCTGCTGGATGCGGGACGTCGTCACCCCGAGGAGCGTGTTCGGCGAGTACACGGCGACGATCCGCTGGTACGCGTCCTGCGGGTACCGGGTGAGGCGCTGATTCAGCACCTCGAGGCGGGACTCGAGCGACAGGGCCACCATGGCGACGGCCTGCGCCGACGTGCCCGTGATCGGGGCGATGCCCGTCAGGCCAGCGAAGCGGAGCGACGCGGCGGCTGCGGCCTCGCCCTCGGTCGCGGCGATGCGGATGACACGGTTCGCGAGATCCTCGTCACGGAGGTCCGAGACCATCTGCATGGCGATCGCCTGCAGCTCACGAGCCGACGACGCGCGGTGGGCGTTGAGCTCGGCGAGCACGCGGTTCCGGATCCGGCGTTCCTCGGCCGTCATCCCCATGCCTCCGGGAGCGGTCGGGAGCAGACCGGACAGGTGGAAGTCGCGGATCGCGCGCTTTGCGACTTCCTGGATCAGCACGTCCTCGGCGTCGCGGTAGCGCTGCGCGAGGTAGCGGGACAGCTCCTCAATCAGCTCCTCGACGGCCTGACGCTCAGGGTTCGGGACGAACAGCGCCACGATGCCCTCCGATCAGCGACGACCGCCGCGCTTTGCCTTGCGTCGCCGAGCGACAGCCGCAGCGTGCAGCTGCGCGCGACGTGCCTCATCGGCCGCGAGACGGCGCCCAGCGGCAGCGGACGCTCCCCATCCGAACAGGCTCGGCACGTCAGACCTCCTCGTAGGCGGTGGTGACGCGGTCCCGGAGAGCGCCGATCGCATCAGCGGTCGTGGCGTGCGCGGTCTCGATCTGGATGATCCAGTCGATCAGCTCGGGCTTCTTGAGTCGGGACAGTTCCCGGCGCCGCTCAAGCTCCGTCGCCATTGGGATCCTCGATCTCCTCGTCGTCGCCGGTGAACGCGGCCGGGTCGGGCGCGGTGGGGCGCTCGGCGCGGATCGCGGCCACCTCGGCGAGGATCTGGTCGTCTTCCCAGTCGGGGTTCGCGCGGCGGACCTTCTGCTCGAGCGAGATCGCCGATGCGGTGTCGAGCAGCGTCAGCGTGCGGGCGAGCTTCTCCGGGTCCTCCTGGGACACGTCGGGGAACACGACCGTCGGCTGCTCGAACCGTCCGCCACCCTTGCCAGGGAACACGAGCCCGTCGATCTCCAACGCCACCGAGGCGGCACGGGAGATCGCGACGCGCTCCTGCAGGATCTTCTTGTCCCGGGTGCGTTCGGACGCCTTGTCCTTCGCGTCGATCTCTGTCGCGGTCTGCTGCCGCTCGCCGGCGTAGTCACCCCATGCGGACTGGGAGAACCCGGCCTTGCGGAGGATCTCACGGTAGATGCCGAACGCTGTGCGCTCGTGCTCCTCGACACGGATATTGAACTGGACCTTGTCGAATGCGATCTTGCTCGGGTCGCCCGGCATGTTGAGGCCCGCGAACACCTCGCGACCGGAGTCGAAGGACGCGCCCTGCCCGAGACCGTTGAAGTCGAGAGCCGCTTCGGGGACGAGGATCTTTCCCGCGCCGAGACGCAGGTCGCGCATCCAGGAGGAGAACGTCTCGTCGAGGCCGTCGAACAGCGAGTGCAGCTGCGCGAAGTCGGAGCGGCCCGTGTTCGCGAGGACGCCCTTTTTCCGCCATGCCGCAGTCGGCATGTTCTTGTTGTAGATGGCGGTGAGACGGTCGATGCCGGTCGCGATGACCGAGTCACTGTTCACGAGTTCGGCATATGTCGCTGTCTCCGTGATCGTGTTCAGGGGGACGCGCTTGCCGAGGTTGTCGGAGCGGCCCTCGAACAGGGCGTGCTCGATGTACCCGACCGCGTGGTGCTCCAGGTGGCGGTAGTGGACCGAGCCCTTCACGTACTCGGACCAGAGGGTGCACTCGATCATGCGGCCAGAGCGGAACGTCGGAATGATGACGTCGGCGGCGGACGGCTCCAGCCAGGCGTGCTCAGCGACGGCGGTGTCCCAGCGGACGACGAGCGCGACAGCACCGAGCGCAGACTTGAGCTCGCCCATCTGGTTGAACGTCGCGTGCGCTTCGTCACCGTTCGCGATCAGGTCCAGGCGGTCCTGAGCCTTCTTCGACGCGCGGAGTGTCTGCTCGAGCTTCACCTCGGGCGGCTCCGCGAACACGAGGTCCGACGCGAGCGTCGCGAGGTCAGCGGGGGCGGGGACGTGCAGGCGTGCACGCGACTCACCGGACGGGACCGGGCGCCCCCAGAACATGCGGGACGCGGCTCCGACGAGACCACCCTGCATCGGCTGCCCGTGGCGGACGTGCGTGGACCGGGCGGCCTCGGCATTGCCGTACATCTTCGCGAGAGCTGCGGTGTCGCCCGTGTACCAGGCGTCGTTCTCGGCGAACGCCCTGTACGCGAAGTCCCAAGGTGCGGGCATCCAGGCGGTGTTCTCGGTGGGGATCGGCATGGCTCCCCTTCCGGGTGCATCAGGCGGCGACGAGAGGCCGCCAGTAGTTCTCGGTCGAGTGGGTGATGTACCGGCCGCCGTCGAGGGAATGGTCGTCTTCCTTCACGACGACGTCCTCGCCGGCGTCGGTCGCTTTCGCGTCCCACCGGTACTCGGTGACCTCGGCGTTCCAGCCCTCGCATCGATCGGTGACGATCAGGTCGTCGTTGTCGAGGAGGTTCGCGATCGTCTTGATCCCGGGGAGCACGTCGTTCACGGCGGGCCAGGGGGACAGGCCGGTTCCGCGGAGGTCCTGCTGCATCTGCATGTGCATCGACGCGGCGGCCGGGTCGAGCATCAGGAACCGTGGGGCGATGCTCAGCGGGTACGGGGTGTGGTCCTTCGGGAGCCAGTCGCGGAACCGCTGCGACAGGGCGGCGTCCGTGAGACGGAGGTCGCTGTTGTCCTTCGGGTTGTACCGCCACTCGTCCATGAGGACGAGGCGGGAGTGGGGGACGGTGCGCCCGTAGCGGTCGGTCTTCGTCTCGTCGGTGACGCCGAGCATGAGAGCTGCGGTCGTGTTCGTCGTTCCGTAGTCCATGCCGATACCCATGACGTCGCGGAGGCGGGGCATGTCGTCGAAGCGGATGACGTGGCGGGTGGGATCCCACATGGGGTAGACGGCGCCCTCGGCGTTCGTCCACTCGCCCTTGATCATCCGGTCGTAGAAGACCCCGGAGAAGGACCGTTCCATGTCGGCGATGTAGTCGGCCGGCAGGTTCGGGTTGTCCTTCATCGTGAAGTGGAAGCTGATGAGGTTCTTCTCGGCGCCGGGGAGGATCCAGTTCTTTCGGATCCAGTGGTTGCGGGAGGCGGGGTTCATCGTGGCGAGCAGACGCGCGCCGGCGACACGGAGTCGGGAGACGAGCATGTTCCAGAACTCTTGGGGGAGCAGCGCAGCCTCGTCGACGTACGCGAGCGCCACGGTCGATCCCTGGATGCGCCCGACCGACTCCTTGTTCGATGCACCGATGACCATGACCTCGCGCCCGAGGATGCGGGCCGAGGATGCACCGGGCGTGTAGTGGATCTGCGAGGAGATCACGGACCCGAAGATCGAAGTGTTCTGGAGCAGCACGAACACGTTCTGGTAGACCGTCTGCAGCGTCCGGCCGACGACCACGATGATCCCCGTCCGCGGCGCGACGGCCACGGCCAGCAGGAACGCGAACAGCGAGGCTACCGTCTTGCCCGCCGAAACCGACCCGTACCAGAGCGACAGCTTCCGATCGAGCGCATCGACGATACTGAGGATCTGCGCGCGGGAGACGAGCTTCTCAACGTCACTCAGACGCATCGGTCGGCGTCTCCGATCGGTACTGCTCTGCGGCGGCCCGGAACCCATCAGCGATCGTGTCGAGCACACCCACGGCCTGCTCAAGACCGGAGTCCGACTTCTCGACGATGCGGGTCAGCTTGTCGAACGTGATGCCGGCCGTCGTGATGACGTTCCGACGCACCTCCACGGGAGCCGAATCCAGAGTGCGCTGCTCGAACGTGTTGTCCTTCCCGCCGAAGTTGTACACCACGTACTCGTCATCGATTCGATCGAGCATGTCCTCCGACGCCGCGAGCATCTTCTCCGCCAAACGGATACGACCAGCAGCCAGATCGACCTGACGGGCCTCGGTCGCATGTTTGGTCTCTGACCGGTCAAAGGTCAGACCGGCGTCGCGGCAGATGTTGGTGACGGATCCGGCGCTGATGCCGACGCGGCGGGCGATCTCGTTGCGGGCGTGGCCTTCGGCGTGGAGTGCGAGGACGCGAGCCTTCTGGTCTTCGGAGATCGCCATGGTCGTTCACCTCGACTCGGGCCTCTTGCCCTGTGCGGGATGCGTGCAAGGACGCGGGTGGTGTTGCGTGGGGGCAGATGGCAGGATGCAGCTAAGTCTGGGCTATGGGAGCCCGGAGAGGATCGGAGAGCGCATGATGCTTCGCAATTTTCTGTATCTCGATGAGAAGCAGCTGGGGCAGTACATCAGTCAGGTCGAAGACGGGCTGCGGCGGGCTAGTTCCCGTTCGGCTTCGCTCGACCGGGAGAAGAAGTTGGCGATTGAAGCGAAGATCGCCAACTTCGGCATCGGTCGAACGGCTACCGATGCCGAGTCGCAGGACTACGACGACGACGGACCGGCTCGGTTCGAGCGCCTACTGTCGCTCGTCGAAGGTGACAGTGAACAGTTCGGGTGGTTCGACCTTGAGGAGGAGCCGGAGCGCCGCTCCTCGCTCCGCACCGGGCACATCGTGGAGTTCGCAGCTGAGGTCTATCCTGCGGATGTTTCTCAGCTTTCGGCTTCGAGTGGCATCCTCGGGATGTTGCCTTTCGTGAAGGCGATAGGGCGTCTCACGGGGAAGCCCACTGGGTTTGAGCAGTTTGAGGATGGGACCCTGGACGCGGTAGCCGAGTTTGGCGCAGCGATGAGAGGCACGACGATCCTTCTTGGGGATCTGGAAGACGACTCGCGGTTCGTCACGCAGTTGCCCGAAGGGACCGAAGCTGACGGCGTGGCCCGCGTCGTGGGCAAGGTCGTGTCATCTTGGGGGGCTGACGCATGGAAGCCGCTCCCGGGGATTCCGGTCTATTCGCAGCTGCCACGTGAGCAACGACGCGAGCTGGAGCGGAAGGGGCCCCCGCCGGGATCGGAAATGATGTGGCTGCAAGGGCCGGCAATGCATCTGAATGTCCTGGCGATCTACCAGTAGAACGCGAATAGTCGAAGCCCCGGTGTCCTCGTGTTGAGGGCCGGGGCTTCGGTCTGGGCGGACTGGTCCACCATCTACGTTCTATCGTGCATGAATTGCGGCTTTTGCGTAATTTTCTGAGGCGGATCCGGTCAGCGTGTCGTGGGTTTCCCTCGCGGGCGGCCGCGGCGGATGGTCGGTTCGACCCGGACGACGGCCTTCGACAGTACGACCATGCGGTTCTCGTTGTCGCGGCGGACGGCGAGGCGGTCGTCTTCGATCCACTCGTAGATCGTGCGTGGTTTCTTCCCGGCGAGGAGAGCGGCCTCCTTCACTGTCACCCACTCTTTCGGCTCAGCCATCGGTTCCCGATCCCTTCTGACCTATGCTCTGCTCATGAGCGATCCCGACGCTGAGACCTCCCCGTCGCTGATCCAGCAACGCTTCGATCTGCAGCGACGGCGTAATTTCGCGATCGGGCTCCTCGTGATCTGGGTGGTGAGCGCCGCCTGGTGGATGACCTCCGGTCTCCTGACTGAGAACGACGGCCTCGACGTGATGCGCGTCATCGTTGGCGCGGCGAATGTCGCGCTGGCGGTCTGGCAGTTCTTCGTGCTCCGCGGTGTGCTTCGCGACTTTCGATCTTTCGAGCAGCGGCACGGAAGAGACGCCGGTCGGCAGTAGCAGGCCGGCGCTCATCGCACACCCCCAGCAGCACGCAGAGCGGCGATCAGAGCGAGGACGGTCTGCGGGTCGACGGCTGCAACAAACTCGGCATCGGCGTGGGGGAAGTCGTTCTCCCAGTCGCCGCTGCGGACACCGCTCTCGGTGGGCTCGTACCAGGAGCCGTCTTCGTCCTGCTCTGGCCCACCGAAGATGTACTCCCACGGTCCCGGCGTCGCGGCGTTCGCGAGCTTCTCGAGCCGTTCGAGGTCGAGCGCGTCGGACGGTTCGCCCTGCGGCTGAGCCTCGGCGGCGCGTAGAGCGGCGGCGACCGGGTTGTACTCGGAGGCGACTTCGAGCCAGTGCTCGCGGTCCTCGGGATCATCGGGGACGCCGTCGAATCCCGAGACGCAGTAACTCGCCGAGCAGCACGGGCAGGTCTCGCATGCACCGCTGCCGCATCCGTTGTCGCAGCACCATGCGGCCTCACTCCGCGCCTCGTCGACGAGATCTTTCAGGCTCGTCGACGTCTCGCTCAGGTCTTCGAGAGTGATCGGGTTGGGCTCGTCGCTCGGGTCCGGTACCTCGGAACGACGGAGCAACGCGACGATCGCGCGGGAAGCTTCGCGCATTGCAATGATGTCCTGGTCAGTCTCGCGGAAGATCGACTTCCCAAGACGGGAGACCGTCACGCGGTGCTCGAGGGCGGCCTGCGCTGCCTTCGCGAGGTCGAGGGGTGTTTCGTCGGTGCTCATGCTGCTGTCCTTTCGGGGATGGGTTCGATGGTGAGGGCGTCCTGGACGGTCCAGATCGCCCGGTAGCCGGGGGCGACGGTGTGCTGGTCGGCGTCCCAGAGCGCTTGCACGCCGCCAGGGCGGGACTGGACGCCGAGGAGGTGGCAGTCGCACGGGCAGTCGACGGTGTCGCAGTCGGCGTGCAGCTGGTGCTCGCACGTGGCCGAGCCCTTCCATCGGGTGATGTCGGGGCGGATGCGGGCGCGCTCGACGCCGCAGAACGAGCAGGTGACGACGGTCGCGCCGCGCTCCTCGTGCGTGTTCGCGATCGTGAGCGCGTTGCAGGACGGGCACCGCTCGCGGATCACGGGCTGTTCGCGGGTCTCGACCTCGAGGGACCGGTAAGCACGTTCGGCGGCGGCGGCGAACTGGATCGCGTCGGCGGCGCCGTCCTCGTCGTGCACCCACAGGTCCACCGTCTTGTCGTCCCGTGAGACGAGGTGTGTCTCGCATTCGCTGATCGTGAGGAACGTGAGCGTCAGGTTCGAGTATCCGCCCGGAGTGCTGCCCGCGATCCCACCAGTGACGGCTGTGACGAGGCGACCCTCGGCAGCATCGACCGCTTGGCGGAAGTCCCGCCACCCCGCGACCGCAGCCACCGCTCGCTCATAGCAGTGGGAGCAGAGGAAGCCGCGCTCGGCCGCACGGGGCAGGCACCCCCAGCACAGGTTCGGGCGGAGCTCCTCGGCCCAGCCGGGGTGGTCTGGGCAGGTGACCCGGTGGCCACGGGACTCCATGCAGGGACGGATGCCGGGGAGGCCGAGGTGGGTAATGCAGAGGACGGTCACTGGGGATCTCCTGTCTTCTCGGTGAAAGCCGCACACGCGGGCCACCGCTTGGTCATGTCGCGGCCATCGCCGCGGTGGTTCTTCGACTTCGGATCCGGTGTGCCGCACTTCCAGCCCGTCCACCCGCTTGCCGACTTGCGGCGGAGCCACCGGCAGTCGCCGCACGTCTTCCCGTTGTCGGCGAGCGGCATCCGCGTCGCGGGGTGGATGCCGGCTGCGATCGCGAGCTGGTCGCGCTGTCGCTGCGGGAGGCGCTCACCCTTCGGTGCATCCTTCGCAGGAGGTGCCGGATCGAACCCGGGCAGCACACCGTCACTCAGCATTGGCAGGCTCCGTTCAGGGCGATTTCCATGAAGCACGTCGGGCAGACGGGCCGGGGTTCGGGCTCGGGCTTCTCGTCGGGCACGCACCCGTGATGCACGAGCTGCCCCTCGACGTACTGGGCCATGTCGCCCGGGTGGATCCGGTTGCCGCAGTCGGCGGCGCACACGCCGTCGTAGCGGGCGCGGAATGGGGGCGAGGGGGCGTCGGTCACCATGACTCGTCCTCTCCGTCACCGCGGCGGTTGCGGAGCAGCGCCTCGGCCCAGAGCTGCAGCTTGTCGCCGCTCTCGTTCAGCCAGAGGATCGCCTCCTCCCACGTGGTGTGCGGGCGGGTCAGGCACGCCTCGCCGTCGATCAGCACGTACGTGATCGCGTGCGGAGCGTCCGAGAACGGCCAGTTCACGCACGCGACCTTCCAGCGCGGTGCCTCGTCGTGGATGCCGAAGCGCGCGACCTCGGCCTTCTCGTCGGCGGACAGTTCCAGAGTGCTCATCCTGCGTCCTTCCAGTCAGCCGGGGCAGCGCCCGGATCATCGATTGCTTCGTCGTCCCAGGCGAGCGGCGGCGGCCACCCGGCTCGAGCGGCGTACTTCCGCGTCTTCGTGACCGCGGCCTTTTGGTCGCGGGTGTTCGTCTCCGGGAGGCGCATCGACAGGTCGTCGTAGAGCTCGGCGACTTTCGCGGCCGTCGCGGGCTTGACGTGCTTCACACGGAGCAGCATCCCCACCCACGACTCCGAGTAGCCGGCGTGCGCGGCGATCGCCGACATCGACCAGCCGAGGCACTGCAGCGCGCGGATGCGGCGCTGCGAGCCGACCGCGTCGACCTGCAGCGGGCGACCGTGGCGGAGCTGGGCCGCTCGCCAGAACTCGTACTCGCGGGCGAACCGGCGGCAGTCGTCGCACTTGCAGTGGTGCAGGGACCGGCAGGTCGAGTTCCTGCCGTGCGAGTGCTCGGGAGGGCAGATCGTGCTCATGCCGCCACCTGCCCTCGGAGGAACGCCCGCATCCGCGCCGTCTCCTCGTCGAACGCGCGCTCACGCACTGTCGCCGCCGAGGGGCGGATCCTCTCGCGGGGGAGCCGGGTCATCCGACCGGCGTGGAGGGCCAGTCCCTCGAGGAAGAACGCGAACTGCTCATCCGCGACCATCCACCGGTCTTCACGACGATCGATTTCCCCGTTATCCACAGACCCCGAGCCATCGAGAACAGGTGGAATTTCTGTGGTGGTCTTGGTGGCTCTTTCGTTACGTCCCGTACCGTCCCGTTCCGTAGCATCGGAATCGCAATGGGTCGGCCAGATAGGGGAGGCCATAGCCCGGGCCATGGGGTAGGCCATAGCGTCGGTCATGACTCCTCCCTATTTCCCCAGCGCTTCGCAGCACCCTTCTTGCCCGCCTCGGACAGCGCCTCGCGCGTCGCCATGGTCGGCTGGTGCTCGGCGTACCGAGAGATCCGCCATCCCCTCTCGGCGACGTCCCACAGGCCCACCTCGACCAGGAGACGAGCGTGTGCGGCGGTGCCGTGGATGAACGGGAGCACGCCCTTGCGGATCTCGCCGTCCGTGTTGTGACCCGCCGAGTAGCCGATCGAACCGACGAACACGAACGCGGCGGCGAGGCCGCGCTGCCCGTGCTCAGCGACGAGATCGACGATCTTCGGGTTCTGTGCCAGGTCGGAATCGATCCGCACCCATGGCAGGCCGGCCGCCATCACGGCCTCCCTTCACTGATGTGTCGCCGCTGTGTGGCGGAGACGAGATAGAACCGCTCGCCGTCGATCGCGGTGACGGGCGTCGCCTTCGAGCGCTCGAGCGTCGCCGCGTTCGTCGCGGCCTTCTCGACGCGCAACCCGCGGTCGATCAGGTCGAGGCGGAGCATCGATCCCGCGTCCTCCGCGGCACCGTTGCAGGGCACGCAGACGGCGCACAGGTTCGCCGGGTGGTCCAGGACGGTCGAGCCGCCAGAGCCGCGGTTCGCGCGGTGGTGCGCCGTCTGCGCCTCTCCCAGGCACCCCGGGAGCATCATCAGGCAGAAGCCGCCATCACGCTCGATCACGGCCTTCTTCGTCGCCACAGTGACGGTCATCGCTTCTCCTCTCGGTGGCACTGGCAAGCGCGCTTCCTGGCGCACATGTAGGGGGTCTTGCAGCACGACGGACGACAGCGCGTCCGCTTCTCGTGCGGCAAGGTGTCCGGAGCAGCCCCCGGCGGACGGTTCTTCACGACGCCACCGCCAGGAGGAACTCGGCAACGGCGTGCCCGAGGTCGCGGGCCGCGGGAGGTGTGACCGCGTTCCCGGCCTGCTTGACCTTGTCGCGCTTCGAACCGAGCAGCAGGTAGTCGCGGGCGAAGCCCATACCCGCCTGGATCTCGTGGGGCTCGAGCATCCGGAAGCCGGCGTCGTCGACGTCGAGGCTTATCGGCTCCGGTGCATCGATGAGCGACTGGTGTCCTGCGGTCGTGAGCGCACGCAGCGGCTCGTGCACCGGAGTGGACATCTGGCCGCCGTCACCGCGCGCCGTGTTGTTCCGCATGACGAGGGCGTGGTGATTGCCCTCCGCACTGACCGTGTCGATCGGGTGCGATGTCGGCTTCGCGACGCCGTGGTTGCGCAGCGGGATGACCAGACCGGCGTTATCGACGGTCGTCACCGTCCCCATCGGCTGCGACGTCGCTCGCGCCGTGCCCTTGCTGTAGTACGGCACGAGCAGTCCCGTCTCGTTGCGCGTCGACTGCGTTCGCAGAG
>Ga0157369_10000772_pt1 | contig 41301 bp, 35 predicted proteins | sample C25metaG_FD_113461 | JGI IMG/M metagenome (GOLD analysis project Ga0157369, IMG submission 113461) | Corn rhizosphere microbial communities from Kellogg Biological Station, Michigan, USA - C2-5 metaG | ecosystem: Host-associated > Plants > Roots > Rhizosphere > Soil | place: USA: Michigan... | reverse complement strand
GACAGCAAGCATATCAGTATTAAAGTATATTGCAAAATGTTTAGGATTAGATGCTCTCGGCCCAGAGCAATATAAGTTTTTGCATCACTGTAATAACTAAACAAGTACCAATGAGTGATCAACGATCCGAAATTCACAGAAATAGGGGGAAAGACCCGCACGACGAAGAGCTATTTGGCTCGGCAAAAGAGCGGGAAAAGCTGCTATTGGCATTGGATGATATGTATTACTTGCTGAGTAAGGATTATCCCCCACGGTCCACACTGACATTGGTAGGTAATAGGTACCGATTGAGGCAGCGGCAAATTTTGGCCCTGCAGGGAATGGCTTGTTCCGCACAGGATATTGAAAACCGTAAACAGAAAGAATTACCGGCTGACAGCATCCGTGGCAAAACCATTTACTTAGACGGATTCAATGTGGTTATTATACTGGAAACGCTTTTGTCGGGTGGTTATGTTTTTAAAGGGTTGGATGGTTGTTACCGCGATATTTCGTCGGTGCATGGATCGTATAAACGAGTAAAGCAAACTGAAGAGGTGTTGATTATCGCGGGTAAAGCATTTCAGGAGCTTGGTGCCGAACGAGTGATCTGGCTGTTTGATGCCCCGGTATCTAACAGCGGCCGCATCAAGGCCCTATGCTATGAAATAGCGGAAGAGCATGGTTTTGCCTGGGATATTTATCTAGACAACGCTCCCGATAAATTTTTAGTTGCGGAAGACAGGTTGGTGGTAAGTTCGGACGCGTGGGTGCTTAACAATTGCCACTCGTGGTTTAATTTAATCTCCTTCATTATTAATCACCTTTTGGACAAAAATCGGGTAATGAATATAATTAATCAGGGTGAATGAGGAATGTAGGTGCCAATACAGTTCAGTATTATAAATTAATGCTATAGTTTTTGTTGAGCGGCAATCTTTTCAATTTCCGGCAGCATTTTCTTATAGGCTTCCAAATCCCAGTTGACGTGCATGGCCGCAGCATAATCCCGCATAGGTTGTAATCCCATAGATTTTCGTCTTTCATCCAAATGGTCGGGATCAATAATCGGGTAAATGTAGGTCTGGCCGGTTTGTTTGTCTGTAAAGCATTGGCTACCAAATACTTGTTTTTTTCCTTCATGCATGTTGATACGGTCTTCCAATAAAGCCAGGTTGCTTGACAGGATTTCGCCCTTCTTCTCAGCAGCACGGATTAACGGCAGGTAACGTTTTTGGGTAGCGAGGTTGGCATGCTGTATAACCAGAAACAGTGCCTGGCTCGCACTGAATCCTACTTTCTGAGGGCCTAACCAGCCATACTGATCTATAATCGCCGTTACCTTAGCGATATTTTCCCGGTCTTTTTGATGCATATAATTCCGCAGACTGTCTATCTTAAACTTCTGTTCTTTGCGCTGCACAGCGACCTCAAATTTGCGACGTGGCGATTGGTCATCCAGGTAGATACTATCGAGCTTTGCCATAACCGGCTTAAGAAATTTACTGCTATCGATGTCAAAAGATGTCACCTGGGCTTTGGCTATCTGTGTGGCAACTAAACCAATTAATAGAAGATAACGTTTCATGTGAGTGTGAGAAGGTTAATATAAAGTTTGGTTAATATACCAATTATATACACTAATCCCGTAATATTGGTGTGCCCTTGCCGATGTTGAGCCCGCGATTTATAGTAAAACGCTGAGGTGTCTTAAATCAATGATGGCTTTTGATAATGGCTTTTTGGGCATTGGCGGTAAAGCGAACTTCCACGTCGAACCTTACAACCTCCGCCTTGCCGGTGTTGTCACTGGCAAGTTTCGCACCGCCCAACCTCATTTTAATTGCTAATTTTGTAACAGCTAAAAATTCGAAAATGTCTATATCTACCGAAAACGAAAGAATCGGCATGCAGCAGGCGAGTGATGCTGTAGCTATTACGCTCAAGAAGATGAGGGAGTATACCAAACCGGGGATGTCAACCAAGGAGCTTGACGAATACGGCGGTGAGTTGCTGGCGCAGTTGAGCGCCCGTTCTGCGCCTAAGTTAACGTATAATTTCCCGGGATATACTTGTATAAGTATTAATGAGGAGGCGGCGCATGGTATACCATCAGCTGATAAGATCCTCAAAGAAGGTGACCTGGTCAATATTGACGTATCAGCAGAGCTAAATGGCTACTGGGCCGATAATGGCGGCTCTTTTGTTTTAGGAGAGGACATTCACGGCCATGGTAAGCTGGTAGAGGCATCGAAAGCGATATTAAGGAAAGCGATCAGCAATATTAAAGGTGGTGTGAAAATTTCGGAGATCGGCAGGTTGATTGAGACTGAAGCCAAAAAAGCCGGTTACACCGTGATAAAAAACCTGACCGGACATGGTGTTGGCCGCAGCCTGCACGAGGAGCCTCATGAAATTGCCAATTATTGCGATCGGTATAACACTACCCGTTTTAAAAAGAATTCGGTGGTAGCGATAGAGACATTTATTTCAACCCGGTCAACAATTGCCAATACCCAAGCCGACGGTTGGACGCTTAGCGGCAATAAAGGTGGATTTGTTGCCCAGCACGAGCATACCATTATGGTGACCGACGGTCATCCCGTGATATTTACGGCTCAGAATGGTATCTGGGATTAACTCTTTGACCTTGTTAGTGTCACCAATAGCCCTTGCCAGTGTTGTCACCGGCAAGTTTTAGATCAACGGCTGAGCTGTGTTAACGCAATACAAATCCTAATCCGAGCCAAAGGGATTTATATTACTTTTGCACTATACAACGAATAGCTATGAAGAAACTATTGCAAACATCAGCCGTCATTATTGCATTAATATTTACTTTTTCCGCATGTTCCACGGTTAAGAAATTGCCTGCCACCGTTGCCGGAGCGTCGAGGGCACGCTTTGTAGGTACATGGATGGTTAATAAGGTTAGTTATGAGGGTTTGTTGCCAGGTTCGGTTCAAACCGTATTTGACCAGGCCGCGCCGCAGGAATTGAACGGAAGTACCTGGAACCTGACTAATAGCGGAAACGGTATCTATACGTTAACTAACGGCACGTCGCAAACCATATTCTGGTCGTACAACAGCAGCAACGGTCCGATATTTCAGTTTAAAAAGCTATACCAGGGCGATAAGGCCAGAAAAGTACAGGAAGGCTACCAATTAGAAGTGGCAAGCATAGATGATCATAGCATGGTGCTAAAATCGCCGGTGAGTCTGGGCGATAAAACTGCCTATGTAGTTTATTCTTTTACCAAAACAAAATAAGCCAACAGCAGCTGTAAAAACAAAAAGGATAAATCTTAGCGGATTTATCCTTTTTGTTTTTATCTCCAAACTGAGAATGATTTTACTGTGCAGCCTGAGCCTGCTGTTTCATCTCGTCGTTTGCCACGATAACAATCTCCACGCGGCGATTTTGCGCGCGACCCTCAACCGTGTTGTTAGAAGCAATAGGTTCTGTTTCACCCTTACCTTGTGTAGTGAGGCGGTTTCCGTCAACACCTTCCCTAACCAAAAACGACTTTACAGCGCTGGCTCTTCTGATAGAAAGATCCATATTATGTGCCGCAGTGCCTGTAATGTCGGTATGTCCAACCACGAGAATATTGGTTTGCGGGTTATTTTGTAAAGAGGTAGCCAGTTTTCTGAGGCTGGCCTGCGCATCTGGCTTGATATTGGTCTTGTCGATATCGAATAAAATACCGGAATCAAATTTTACCAGGATTCCTTCACCCTCACGGGTAACTGTTGCACCGGGAACGGTTTGTTTGATCTCCGCTGCCTGCTTATCCATTTTATGGCCAATCAAGGCTCCCGCAGTTCCGCCAACTGCGCCGCCGATGATAGCGCCAAGTGCAGTATTACCTGCTGCTTTACCAATAAATGCGCCGATTACACCACCACCTCCGGCGCCAATGGCTGCGCCTTTTTCGGTCTTGGTAAATGAACTGCAACTTGAAAATAAAACACCCACCATGGCTATTGACACGCCAGCCACAGCAATTTTTGTTCTTACATTTTTCATAATCTATCGTATCTGCTGATAATGACACAGCGGCGTAAGCATTAAAAGCACGCCTCATATGCGCGTCAAAGATATACAGATAAATGAAAATGGTAATAAATGGTATTTGTCTCCTTTTATACCTCCACTAATAGACAATTAACATCGGATGCAATAATAAAGCGGACAAAGATTTTTTTCGGCCCCGTGGGGATTACTGTCAATAAGTTCAGTTGGAGAATGCATTTGTTTTAGTTAGTCATCAGTTTAATTGAAAGTCCGAAACTTATTCATAACTTAAGAATGCCTTAATGTAATTTAAATCTATTATGCCAGCACACACTTTAGCGGATGGACTAAAATCATCTTCTGTAAATTGGGAAACGTTGCACCAGAATTATAATCCGCTCCTGGGTCTTGTAAGAGAGCTTATCGGGGTTGTTCCCAACTGCGATCCAATTTTGGAAATATGGCCGCCCGGATTTCGCAGCTACAACTTGCTCGTGTCTAATATGGTAGATGGTGCCTTTGTCTTTCAAATACTGTCAAAAAACGGTATTAATTCGATCTTTTTAACTTGGAAACGTTTTTATTAATAGTTAACTTAGATAGAAGTTGTCTTTTATGTGAGGAGAATTACTTTCTTCTGAACGCTGTTAAATATTTGAATATCTTATTAATCTCTTCTCACCGGTAGAACCCGATTTAAGTATTATATAAAATAATGCTCCAATAAAGGCTATCGACCGCGTTTATTTTGTTCGAGCCGTTTCTTAATAGCATATGCCGCAATTTCTTTATGGGGCAGCTTTCTAATTTAATACATCAATGAAGGCCTTATTAACTGCTATAATAGTTACCGTGCTACTCTATAATGCTAAAGCCACTAATTTAAGAGGGCAGGTAGTTCGTTATAACCCTAGTTATGGCCGGTACTTCCCCCTGCCCGGTGTTAGGGTGGATCTCATGATCTGGAACGGAGCCCAATGGATAGATGTGGCGTATTCTATAACCGGTAATGACGGAATTTATTACTTCGTAAACCTTCCGCCGGGAGGCATATTTCAGATTGCCGTGTTTGGCCAGTTCAAATTGCCTCAGCCCATGGCCATAGGGCAAATTTTACCACCTTATTTTGAGGATATACCTGTAATAAATACTTAACGTGTAAAGTAATGAGCTTACCGCAACAATATTATCTCGAACATATGTTCAAAAATACTGGGTATAGGGCCAACTGGCTACCCGACAGGCCTTTGCGCATTGGTGACATCGGGAAGTTGGAAGATGGCCTATTTACTCTTTATACTACGCTGGAGCAGCAGCAGATTCCACATACCGTAAGGGAATCCAATTCTGAGTTGGATCTGAATTATTCCTCCAAAAATTCAGTCAGTATAGAAACTGATGTAGCAGCAGGAAATGCGTTAAATGTAGCTCCAACCGCGTCCGTAAACGGTAAAGTGGTGATCAGCTTTAACGATAGTAACGGTGTGGTTTTTCAAATGACCGGGGCCAAAAAGAACGTGATTGAAAATCTGGCCGATGTGGAGAACGCAGTGCTTAGCAGGTTTAAATCAGGCAGCTGGCCGAAGGACTGGGTGGTGATCAGCGAACTGGTTATTACGGATCATGCCACCATCATCATTTCTACCAGCAACAATAACAGGATCGAGTTAGGGTGCGATGCGCAGATTGGCTTTGCCCAAAGTAAGCTGGCCGATCCCAAATTGAATCTTAAGCTGGTGAGCGAGCGGGGAAGCAGCACCAAGATATTCGGCGCCAATAATTTAACGCCCTTTTACCAGGTAAAGGGGGTATATGAGCCGTTTTTGAGGAACCCGCAGTTCAGGAAAAGAGCTGATATAACAGACCAGCTTGACGCGTCTGAACTCATGGATCTGAAGTTTGATATGCGTGAATTTGTAAATTAATAAATGTTGTACCATGTTGCAGAACGGTAACGGTAAAGTTGATGCTTTGGAATATTTCGAGGATAATCGATTCAACTTTGATTCCATAGTTTCAAATGTTAAGAATAGGCAATGCGTACTCATACTGGGCCCTATGTTCGGCATCGACAACCGGCAGCAACCCATCTATGAAGACATCAAAAACTTTCTCCAGGAAGAAGACGCGTCTTTAACGCTAGATGACGAATTTCAGAATCTCTATCTGATTGAAAAAATGGATGCGTATGACCAGACCCAAATTGAAGAAATGATCTTCCGGTCATATGAGCGGTTCTCAACGGACAACATTTATAAGTTCCCTAAGGCCGATAATGCAGAACGTGAGTACAATATTTACGAAACCATCAGTAAGATAAAGTTCAGCTTGTTTATCAATTTTTCGCAGGATATCTTCCTCAAAAATGTTTTTGAACAGGATGAGAGCCTGAAGTATCAATTTACCTACTTTTCAATTTATCATCCGCTAAGTCAATTTGAAAGAATTTCCAATGAACCGGAATACAAAGATGCGCCCTACATCTTTAATCTTTTTGGCCATTATCAACACAAGCAATCGCTTATTTACAGCTACGACCGGTTTTATAAGTTTTTCTTTAAAACGTTAGGTGATAGTAATGACAACGACGTTTATCCGGCCGAAGCCGTAAAAAGACTTTCGGATGCAAGGATCTTTTTGCTGCTTGGGTTCGATCTGAAAAAATGGTATGTGCCCATTTTCATCGCCAAAATTTGCCAGATAGGCCGGGAAAATAAAGAAGATAGGCCGATGATTTTAGCCGCGTTGAATAATACCAATATCGACAACATCGCCTATATGAGTTGGTTAACGCGCTACCCGCTTAAGTTGAAATTTATAAAAGACAGCTATGATTTTATCAATCAACTGTCTAAGGCTCCTGGCGTTATAAATGAGCCAAAAGCTCAGCTGAACAATGGAGCTCTTAATGTAGGCGGCACTCAGAATACGCATCTTACGGATGAGGAAAAGACGTACTTTTTTGACCGGATCTCTGATGTTAGCGATGATGATGAGCTGCTTACTTTAATCAATGAACTCAAGACAGTCTTTGAAAATAAAAAGAATAACGAGGCTGTAAAGTTTATGACCAACAAGCGTTCGGACACCAGAATTTTAATGGTGTCTAAACTAAGTAATAAAATAAACCGCGAAGATTACCGAGTAGAGTTTGCCGATATCAGAGACAAAATTTTAGACTACATATAGGTTCAGACACTATTTAACTTATGGCGCGTCATGAGTGAACACCGCTACCCTGGCCCCAGGCCTTTCACAGATAAAGATGAGAACCTGTTTTTTGGCAGAGAGAGTGAAAAAGAGGCGCTCATCAATTTAATAAAGACCAAAGGTCTGAGCATTCTTTTTGGCAGGTCGGGGAATGGAAAATCGTCCTTAATACATGCAGCTTTAATTCCCTATTTTAAAACTGAGCAATATAAGATTGTCGAGATCAGGCTGCAGCCGTTTAAGAGTTATGAGTCTGATGAGTTTCTGCTCAGGAAGCAGATCATCGCCGAATTGAAAAATAATCAAACTTCCGGCGGCATCTATCTTAGCGAAATTCTTCCTGAAAGTGAAGAAACCAGCCTTTGGCAATATTTCAAGACGCTGCAATGGGAGGCTAATAATGGCGGCTTTGAAGGCGTTATATTTATTATCGACCAGTTTGAGGAGCTGTTTAACTTTCCTATAAAGCAATACAAGCAGTTTGCAAAAGAATTTTCGGAGGTGATTTATAACCGCATACCTTATCAGTTTCAGGAGGCTTTAAATGAGAAGATTAAAGCTGGCGACAGTTTTATAGCAGAAAATAAATACCGGGTTGATTTTATCAGAAGCGACTTTTTCTCCAGCTTTCTGATAGGCATAAGATCAGACCGGTTATACCTGTTAGATGAGTTAGGCGGTGTGATCCCTGGCATATTTAATAACCGGTTTAGGCTCGATCATCTGGATGCTGCCAAAGTAGACGATGCGATAACCAAACCCGCGAGCCTCAAAGGCGATTTTATCTCACCACCCTTTGAAATTGCGCCCGATGTTGTAGCTGCCATAAAAGAATACCTTTTTGAGGGAAGCGCGACTGCGCAAATGGGTTACATCGAAACCTTTCAGCTTCAGATCATTTGCGAATTTATTGAGCATAAGGCCATTGATATTAAGAAGGCCATGGACAAAGAGGGCCGGGTTGAGTCGATTGTGATCACCAAAAAGAACCTTAATAAAGCTATCGGCGATATTATCAAAGAATACTATGAGAATATTATAAAAAGTATCGCTTCAGACTACGCCGGAAACGTGCAGGCCCTTTGTATACGCTACCTTATTGAGAAGAAACTAATTGATATAAAAACTAACAGTCGGATTTGCCTGGATAAAACGTCTATTTATCCAATTGGGATTAATGATAGGCTGCTGACCGGGTTAACAGATAGTAAAATAATCCGCAAGGAAATTAATACCGTAAGCGGGGAGAGCTTTGAAATTAGTCACGATAGTTTAGTAAAACCCATTTTAGAAGCGGCCAGTTCCAGATTTTTAGGAAACCTGGAGGCTCAGCTATATAAATACTATTCAGAAAAGATCAGCAGTCTGGATAGGGTAGCAAAAAGAGATTACGAGCGGGTTCTGCTGAAGAAATTGCTCAACAAAGAAGGTAATTTAAGCGCTTTCAGAATTAAAGGCGCTTCCAACCCGGAATTAAATGCTGAGGGGCAGACAGTAAAGGAAAAAATGGCCGCGCGTTTAGAAACGGGTAGTGCGCCCATCAGTTCGATCGAAGAACTGGAGCCATCGGAAAAATTAATGGAAACCGTTAACCTGCTTGATCAATGGGATATTATTGAAAATATAAGAGATGGTAAAAAAGGTGGCGATTTTTATATCATAAACGAGGCATTTAGAGACGCCATAGTTAAAAAGCAAAACAAAGATGTTACCGCCAAACAAAATGTTATTCAGCTTGGCGCCCTTAGTTTAGTCATTCTGCTGCTCGTTGTGTCTTATCTCGATTATTTAGCCAATCGTCAGCATAAAATAGACCGCGACAATGTTTTTTTATCTCAGCATGTATCGCTTTTTAACCCACCAACGAGCGGCTACTTAATAGATACAAACCTTGCCCGTAAAAAACTGATCTTGCTGGCGGATATATACCGCAATATTGAGCGGGATACATCCAGCATTGCATTTTCAAAAAGGGTGTTTTTAGACTTTTTCAATTCTTATGATTTCCTCGGAAAGAAAATATCGGAGCCGGGTTTGTATCCAAAATCCATCAGCAACAACAGTAAAAATGATTTGCTGGTACTATATAGCGACATCAAGCCTTCTAATAGCTTCGGCCAGCAATATGGCGTTTATCACGCCTATTTATATGATAATAAAGGTGCCTTTTTAAAAAGGGATACCGATGTTTTGGATGCAGGCTTTGGAAGTAACGGTGAGCCTATCATATTAAAAAAGGATTCGTTGATAAATCTGAATGGCCCGCAACAGCATCCCTTGAAATTTATAGGGTTAGACATACGGTCAACCAATATTGTCTCAGCCAACATCGATTCGATAAAAAGAGGGATCTCGTATTGTCTTTTTCAGGTACGAAATCCAAGTGGATATTTGCAACCGCTGCCGGTTCAAATTGATAGTAATGGAAATGTTGAAAGATTGCCCAATTTAGGTGTGTATAACAGTGTATTCCACGCCCGGACAAAAGTCTCAGGGAAAGATACGCTGAGGTATACAGATCAGGATTCTACCTTAACATTAAAGATGGGTGGTGGCAAGCCCCGGAAGAAAAAATTAGACTTTCCTATCGCCAATGCTTTTTTCTCCTCATCCGGCAACATGATATTTGTGGATGACGGCGTGTATTTGACAATGTTAAATAAATCGCTGGATAAGCTGGCCAAATACAGGAATAGTTTAAAAAGTAAGAGCGGTCCGCTGGTTATTTCCAATGTTATTGCTTATACCCAGCCTGGGTACGTGGTTCTGGTCAATCTTAACAATACGGATATAAAGTCTGTCAATACGCTCGATCCTCAAAGTGTCATCAGGTATGTAGACTCCAGGAGGCATGTAAAAGCGTGGTCATTGAGTGCTGATGAAAAGTTGAAGCTATTTAATTATCATAATCCTTAAACAGCCAGAGCAATGGATATAAAAACAGAGTTGATAGGTAAGCTTGCAGATATTTCCATTCACGAAGCTATTTTGGCGGTATATACCGTGATGCCATCAAATAAGCTGATGGTTGGTTTAAAGGGGCAGTCAAAGGCACTTGAAAGAGATTATAATTCAATGTTGCTAAGCCGGGCCGACTACAATGTTGAAAGTGAAAAATTACGGCAGGCATTATCTTATGTAATAGACCGGCTGACTGAAGCCGATCTGAAAAAAGTTTTTGTTACAGTTGTACAAGGTGATACTGACGGAAGCGAACCGAATAATGGTAAAACCATGCTCTTTATTGCGGCTTCCCCAAAAGATCTGGATAACCTCCAGATCACGTTTGAATATGCCCTGATTAAGGATACGCTGGTCGCTTCAGCCAACAGGGATAAATTCGTTTTTAAAGATCCGGTGTTAGCGGCAACGATAGACTCTATGGTTGATGCCATTAACACATCGAAACCCGCCATCATCCATTTTTCGGGCCATGCAGGTAGGAAAGGCGTAGTATTGAGTGACCGCGATAATAAAGCTGAACTTATACCAACAGCTATCCTTGATGGCTATTTCAGCACCTTTGGCAGCACAGATTGTGTTTTTTTAAACGCCTGTTATTCTGCCGAACAGGCAGCTGTAATTTCTAAATATGCCAAATATGTAATCGGGATGAACTGCCCGTTTGGTGATGAAGCAGCAATAACTTTTTCGGAAGCATTTTATCGCTGCCTTTTCAACGACAGTACTTTGGATTATGAAAAAGCATTTAAACAGGCCAGGGTAAAACTGCAATTAAGAGCGAACGAGGAGAGCTCAACTCCCGAAATATGGAAAAATCGCGAAAACCTTGTATTGTAATTTAATTTCGCCTGGTTCTAATTAAATGAATTTATATTGAGGGCTTTTCATCCGGAAACGTCGGAATCGGCGTCGTCTTTTGTGGCTTCGGTTAATTTATTCATTTTGGCCTCGCAAAGCTCTTCTATGGCCGGTCTTAGCACTGTCGAACCATAATCGTCAAGAAGCTTAAACCTGAACATGGCATCCGCATATAAATCAGCGGAGTCAATATTATCGGTAGCGATAAAGTATCGGCACATGATACCATAAAATGCCGCAGCTTCGCCAGGATGGAAGATTTTTCGATCGGGGTAAAGCGCGTCAAGGTCTGGTTTGCCGTTAAATACCTGCAATATTTCATCTTCACGGCCTGATGAGAGCAATAAATTCGCATAATGTACCCTCGTGTACAAATAATCGGGGTAGCGTGTGCAGGCCTCAAGAATAATGTTTTCGGCCCGCTCGTACTCCTCCATAAAAGTGTAAGCAAAATTGAGGATGTTGTAAAAGGCTGGTTGGCCGGGATATTTGTCCAGCGCCTCATAAGCCACCTTTATGGCCATGTCGTAATCTTCCTCTTCAAGTACCAGTTTGGTCAGAAATTCATATTCTTTCTCCTGTTCCGGGTTGTCAAAATCGTGTTGATCTTTACAGTCTTTGCTTATTTTGTAGCCGTCGCCAATTCTCGGGGTTTGTTTTATTATGGCTTTAACCTCGGCGGTGCGTATATAATCGTCATATACTTTGCTTATCTTTTTATAGATCTTCAAATACCGCTGCGTTTGTTTCTGGTATTCTGATGCAAAGTGGCTGTCAAGTCCCAGCTCATCTATAGGCTCCTCATCAAAAATTCTGTCTAAGAGGAATTCTTCGTCAAGGTCATCTTCTCTCACTTCAAAATTGCCTTCGCCTGCGGTGCGGGTAAGCGTAGCAATAACCTGTTTTATTTTGGCTTCGTTGTCATTTGCCCCAATGATGTAGCACGGTTTGCCATTAAGGCCAAACTCAAGTTCCATCAGTTCAATGTCGTCGTCATCCTCTTCGAGAATAAATTTTGAGATTGAAAAGTCTTTATGAGGTTTAAATCCATAATCTTCGGCATAGGCTATGGCTCCGTAAATAATATTGTGTGCCAGCGCGTAATCACACTTTTCCAAAGTGCTTACAATGCTTTTTTCGTCCTCATAATCATCGGGATCTGTATTGAATTCATAATAAGTGTCCCTCAGCCCCAGGCAATAAAGATCAACAAGGTAGGTGCCAAAAGTTATATTGCCGGTTTTGTGCAGGCGTTCAATAATAATATGGGCCAGGCCGCTTTCCTGCCAGTCGTTATTTAACCAGCAATTGCCAATTGGCAGTATGCGTGCATTGGTTTTGATATAATTTTCGGGGTTCAATTTTGCGGGCTTCATAGAAACCACTTTATTGTTTTTAGACATATCATTTCGTTTTACATGGCTCAACTTCCATTGAACCTGCATACCGACCGGTTCCGATTTCAATATTCCGCACGCACCCCACTCCTAAAACGGTCAGTATTTGGATTATCAGGCAAAAATATATGCTTTAATTTTTTTTGTTAGACCCCGAAATGATTTGAGTATCGACACTTGCAATGAGGGATGGGCAGGTAAGGTTCGGAGTAAAAAACGTTCACTTTCACTATAAGTATTACACCAATTATCGCAAAACGTTTTGGCCCAATATAAACAATATCGTTATTTAATCCCTATGTCATATTTTTTTAGAATGTTTCTAAATAATCAAATACCAGATAATAACTCATGCACCTTTATATCTTTCAGCTTTTAATAAATAATTTTGCGAAAAAAATAAACTATTTGATAATGAGCGAATTTAAACAAACCTTTAACTCATCGCTGGGAAAAAAGCTGATCATGGCTTTAACGGGCTTGTTTCTTTGTACATTTTTAATTGTACACGTTGCAGGTAACCTGCAACTGTTTAAGAACGATAACGGCTATGGTTTTAACGTGTATGCTAACTTTTTGGCGCATTTTCCGCCAATTGAAGTGGTAGCATATATATTATACATATGCATCATTGTGCATACCATTTATGCAATTATCGTAACTACAAACAACCGTAAGGCAAGGCCTATTGGTTATGCCGTAAGTCCTAAATCTCCAACCTCATGGTCTTCACAGAACATGGGTCTGTTGGGTTCAATCCTGTTTCTGTTCATTGTGATCCACATGGGCGATTTCTGGTTTACCTACAAGTTCAATCACGCGCTCGCTTTTAAAGAGTACCGTACCAACTTGTTAACCGGCGAGCAGACCGTATCTGCATTCACTCCTCCAAACGCTGATTTTGACCGTTCTCTTTCTTATGACGGTAACACAGAGGTTATGCGTGTAAAGGACCTGCATGCCCGCGTAGCTGAAAGCTTTAGCCACTTATGGTATGTAGTACTATATGTAATTGCTATGGTTGCATTGGCATACCACCTGGTGCACGGCTTCCAGAGTGCTTTCCGCAGTTTGGGGTGGGTTCACCGCAAGTGGACGCCTATTGTAGAGTTTATAGGTACATGGTTCTTTGCGGTAATTATTCCGCTATTGTTTGCCGCAATGCCTATCGCTTACTATATCATGAGTTCAAATAAACAACTATAACGCTTATTAAATAATATATTCGAAAAATGACTTTGGATGCTAAAATTCCGCAAGGCCCATTAGCCGAAAAATGGAGCAAACATAAGTTTAACTTAAAGCTGGTTAACCCGGCTAATAAGCGTAAATATAATGTTATAGTAGTTGGTACCGGTTTGGCCGGTGCATCTGCTGCCGCCTCATTGGCAGAGCTGGGTTATAATGTAACCGCTTTTTGTTTCCAGGATAGTCCGCGCCGCGCGCACTCTATTGCTGCACAAGGTGGTATTAACGCTGCTAAGAATTACCGTAACGACGGCGACAGCGTTTACCGTTTATTCTATGATACCATTAAAGGGGGCGATTACCGCGCCCGCGAAGGCAACGTTTACCGTCTGGCCGAAGTATCTGTAAATATTATTGACCAGTGTGTTGCCCAGGGTGTTCCCTTTGCACGCGAATACGGAGGTTTGCTGGATAACCGCTCATTTGGTGGTGCCCAGGTATCACGTACCTTCTACGCAAGAGGTCAAACAGGACAACAATTACTGTTAGGCGCCTACTCTGCACTTAACCGCCAGATTGAGGCCGGTAAAGTTAAAATGTATACCCGCCACGAAATGCTTGACCTTGTAGTTATTGACGGTCATGCACGTGGTATTGTTACCCGTAACCTCAAAACCGGCGCGATTGATACTTTTGCCGGTCACGCTGTACTGTTATGTACCGGTGGTTACAGCAACGTATTTTACTTGTCTACAAACGCAGCAGGTTCAAATGTAACTGCAGCCTGGAGAGCACATAAACGTGGTGCTTTCTTTGCTAACCCTTGCTATACCCAAATTCACCCTACCTGTATCCCTGTTACCGGTACGCACCAGTCAAAGCTTACACTGATGTCTGAGTCGTTACGTAACGACGGACGGGTTTGGGCGCCGAAGACTGTTGAGATGGCACAAAAGCTGCAGAAAGGACAGATTAAGGCAAATGATGTAAAAGAAGAGGATCGCGATTACTTCCTTGAGCGTAAATATCCTTCATTCGGTAACCTTGTTCCTCGTGACGTTGCTTCACGTAACGCAAAGGAAATGGTTGACGATGGCCGTGGTGTTGGCGGTTCTGGTATTGCTGTGTTTCTTGACTTTAAAGATGCTATTCAACGTTTAGGCCGCGATACTGTTGAGGCGAAATATGGTAACCTGTTCGACATGTACTACCAGATCACCGATGAGGATCCATACAGCCAGCCAATGCGTATTTACCCTGCGGTACACTATACCATGGGGGGGCTTTGGGTTGACTATAACCTGATGACAAGTGTCCCTGGTCTGTATGCTTTGGGTGAATGTAACTTCTCTGATCACGGTGCTAACCGCCTGGGTGCTTCCGCGCTTATGCAGGGCTTGGCCGATGGCTATTTTGTAATTCCTTACACATTAGGTGATTACCTGGCTACTATCGGTCCAAAACCGATTGATGCTAACCATCCGGCCTTTGCACAAACCAAACAGGAGGTTATTAAGCACGTAAATGAACTGCTTGCCTTAAACGGAAACCGTACAGTTAACGATTATCACCGCGAACTTGGCCACATTATGTGGGAATACTGCGGTATGGCGCGTACGGAAGAAGGCCTGAAAAAGGCTAAAGGATTGATCCGTGAGCTCCGTGCCGATTTCTGGAAAAATGCTAAAGTGGTTGGCGAGAATGAAGAATTTAACGCTTCATTGGAAAGAGCTGGTCGTGTGGCCGACTTCCTGGAGTTGGGCGAGCTAATGGTTGATGATGCTTTAATGCGTCGCGAATCATGCGGCGGCCACTTCCGGGTTGAATCGCAAACACCAGAAGGTGAAGCTCTACGTCAGGATGACCAGTTTGCTTTTGTTGCAGCCTGGGAATTTAAGGGCGAGAACCAGCCAGAACAACTTAACAAAGAGGAACTGGTATTTGAAAACGTGCATTTAACACAAAGAAGCTATAAGTAAGATGTGAGATATGAGATGTGAGATTTGAGACAGGAAAATAACAAGGCCGCTCTGATTTAACATCCATCGCTCGCAACTCAAATCTATAATAAGAATGAGTAACGCAAACGGAACTATGAACCTGACGCTTAAAGTATGGCGTCAGAAAAACTCACAAACTGCAGGTAAGTTTGTGACATATAAAGCCGAAAACATATCTCCGGATATGTCTTTCCTCGAAATGCTCGACGTAGTAAACGAGAGCCTGACTTTGAAGGGCGAAGACCCTATCCATTTTGACCACGACTGTCGCGAAGGTATTTGCGGTATGTGTTCATTGTATATCAATGGCCGTCCACATGGTCCAAAAAGGGCCATTACCACTTGTCAGCTCCACATGCGCAGTTTTCATGATGGCCAAACTATCACTATTGAACCATGGCGTGCTACAGCTTTCCCGGTAATTAAGGACTTAGCTGTTGACCGTTCTGCATTTGACCGCATCCAGCAGTCTGGCGGCTATATTTCAGTAAACACTGGTGGTGTGCCAGACGCTAATGAAATTGCAATCCCTAAAGTGGTTGCAGACGAGGCTTTCAACTCTGCAACTTGTATTGGTTGCGGCGCTTGCGTGGCTGCATGTAAAAATGCTTCTGCAATGCTGTTCGTATCTGCTAAGGTTCACCAGCTGGCTTTACTGCCGCAAGGACAACCAGAGCGCTGGACCCGTGTACAGAACATGGTTGCTCAAATGGACGAGGAAGGATTTGGTAACTGTACCCTAACCCGCGCTTGCGAAGCAGAATGTCCTAAGGAGATCTCTATCGTTAATATCACCAAGATGAATCATGACTACTTCAGCGCGAAACTATTCCGCGAGCAGGAAGTACATGATCACCGCGAATAAGATTAACCTTACAATTTTTAAAAGCGCTGCCCGCAAGGCGGCGCTTTTTGTTTTAATTTGCTGTTATAACGTTGCCAATGTTCTGGACCGATTTAATTATTGCCTTAAAAAAGAATAAGCTTCCCTATTACGCCCGCAACCTGCTGCGGCAGTTGCTCCCGGCTGGACTGTATGAACGGCAGCTTCATCAAAAAATCAACGAGCTGCAGCGGTATGATAAGGATTATATTTTAGGCCGGGTTAACTACTATAATAAGCTCAATCCTGGTACGGCTATAGGCGAAAACGCTATAGCCCTAAAGGATATGCAGATATTTAAAAGCCCTAAAGCGTACAACTTTGACACTTTTGAATATGCGCGGTATTTCCCAAAAAACCTTAGGGCTAATTTTCTTTTTGGCGATGTGATCAGTGTTTCCGGTGTGCCCACTATTCAGAAAAGCAGGCCTATTGGCGGTGATAATACTAACGCTGTCCTGTTGAAGCTTGATAAGAAGAGGCACTTCCTTTTTGTTAATGACCCTATAAAATTCGAGGATAAAAAAGATCTGCTGATAGGCAGGGGGGCAATGATCCAGCCTCACCGCATTAAGTTTATGGAGACCTATTTTGGTCACCCCTTGTGCGACCTCGGGCAGGTAAATACCACAGGGGGAAATGCCGCATGGATAAAACCTAAAATATCCATAAGCGAGCACTTAAAATATAAGTTTATCCTGAGTCTTGAGGGACACGACGTGGCTACCAATTTAAAATGGATTATGTCGTCTGGCTCTGTTGCCGTTATGCCACAACCTAAATATGAAACCTGGTTTATGGAGGGTTCGCTCATCCCGGATCATCATTATATCAGGCTTAAGGATGACTACAGCGACCTGGACGAGCGGCTACGATATTACATCGACCGTCCTGAGGAGGTACAAGCAATAGTGAAAAATGCCAATGCCCACGTTAAACAGTTTCAGAATAAGCGGCAGGAGGACCTGATCTCCCTACTTGTGCTTGAAAAATATTTTTACTGTACCGGTCAAACGGACCATCGGCTTTTTTTCGACGAAATTTGATTTGTCTTAATCAAATCGATAACTTCGGAATTAATTGTTAATTTCCTGAATGTGTAATCTTGAACCTTTTACCTTTCGTTAATGATCCGCGTCTGCACATTTAAAAATTTAACCTAAACAGGCGACATTAATGATCAAAATTATGTTAGCTGAGGATCACCAGATCGTCAGAAACGGAATAAAAAGCCTTCTGGAAAAGGAAAGAAATTTTCAGATGGTCGGCGAGGCAAGTAATGGTATAGATGCCATTAAGTTGCTGGAGGAGGGAATTGAAACCGATGTTATCCTGGCAGATGTTAATATGCCCAAAATGGACGGCCTGGAATTAGTGAGAAATGTAAAGGCACGTTTCCCCCATATCAAAACTTTGATATTATCCATGCTTGATCATGAGAAATATGTAGCCAATGTTTTGAACGTAGGTGCTATGGGGTATCTTTTAAAAAATGTTGATCATAAAGAAATGGTATTTGCTATTGATCATGTTAACCAGGGCAAGCCGTATATATGTTCCGAACTTTCCATTAAAATATTCAAAAAGCTGGCTAAACAAATAACCCAACAGCAGGACGGCGATGATGATGTGGCGGATTTCACGCAACGCGAACTCGAAGTATTGAGCCTTATTGCCGAGGGCTTAACCAATCAGGAAATAGCAGATAAGCTTTTTACCAGCAAACGAACAGTTGAAGGTCACCGGCAAAACATGATTGACAAAACCGGCGTTAAAAACACCGCTGCGCTTGTACAGTATGCCTTCCGCGCCGGCCTCATCAGCTGATCTGCTTCCCCCTTAGAGCGCTTGGGCAGCGATATGTCATTTTTTTAACTATTTCCCAGTTTAAAACGATGAGCTGGTACACGTTACTTGCACTTTAGCACTTTATTTTGCAATTTTGCGCAGCTTATGGAGAAAGATGGAGGGATTAGACCCTGCGAAGTCTTAGCAACCTGTGCTTACAAGGTGCTACATTCTACTTAAACCCATAATGAATAAGGTTTAAGACAGATAAGCGAAAGTCATCAATCAACACCGACTTTTCGAGATAAGCTGTATTTGGATTTGAGATATTAGATTTGAGATTTGAGACAAGCTGCATGCGTGCTACCTCTTATATCTCACATCTCACATCTCACGTCTAATATCTATATACAACAATGGACATTAGAGAGCTTTTACAACAACGTATACTGGTTATTGACGGCGCCATGGGAACCATGATCCAGCGCTATCAGTTAACGGAGGAAGATTTTCGCGGGGAGCGGTTTAAAAATCACCCATCAGACCTGAAGGGTAATAATGACCTTTTGAACCTTACGCGCCCTGATGTGATCAAGGCAATTCATGCCGAATACCTGGAAGCCGGTGCGGATATTATAGAGACCAACACCTTTAGTACCCAGCGCATTTCACTGGCCGATTATCAGATGGAGGATCTGGCCTATGAGCTGAGCTTTGAAGGTGCACGATTGGCCCGGGAAGCAGTGGATGAGTTCAATCTAAAAACCCCCGACAGACCACGTTTTGTAGCCGGTGCTATCGGCCCTACGAACCGTACGGCATCTTTGTCGCCGGATGTAAATGATCCGGGCTATCGCGCCGTAACTTTTGACGATCTGGCGGAAGCTTACTATGAGCAGGTGCGTGGTTTGGTCGATGGAGGAAGCGACCTGCTGCTCATTGAAACCATATTTGATACTTTAAATGCCAAAGCGGCCCTGTTTGCTATTAAACGCTATGAGCAGGAGTGCAAGGAGCAAGGTAAGGATTACCGCGCCTTCCGCAAATCGGGTGGGATCATGATCTCGGGTACGATTACCGATGCCTCGGGACGAACATTGTCTGGACAAACGGTTGAGGCTTTCTGGAACTCGGTTCGCCATGCTGGCCTACTTTCTGTGGGGTTAAATTGCGCATTGGGTGCTAAAGAAATGCGTCCGCACATCGAGGAGTTATCAGTAAAGGCGGATGTATTTATTTCGGCCTATCCTAATGCCGGTTTGCCAAATGAGTTTGGTGGCTATGATGAACAACCCCACGAAACGGCTCACCTGGTAGACGACTTTATGAATAGCGGCCTGGTGAATATTGTAGGTGGCTGCTGCGGAACTACGCCCGATCATATTCGTTGTATTGCAGAGCGTGCACAAAAATATAGCCCAAGGCAAAAGCCAGAGGTTGAGCCTTATCTGAGACTGAGCGGTCTGGAAGCGATCAATGTAACTCCCCAGACAAACTTTGTGAACGTAGGCGAGCGTACCAATATTACCGGTTCACCTAAGTTTTCAAAGCTTATCCTCGCCGAAAATTATGAGGAAGCACTATCTGTAGCCCGCCAGCAGGTTGAAGGTGGTGCGCAGGTGATAGACATTAATATGGACGAGGGCATGATTGATTCGGAAGCCGTAATGGTAAAATTCCTGAATCTTGTTGCCGCCGAACCGGACATAGCCAAACTGCCAATCATGGTCGACTCCTCTAAGTGGACCGTAATTGAGGCCGGCCTCAAATGCTTGCAGGGCAAGGGCATTGTAAACTCCATCTCTTTAAAAGAGGGTGAGGAGAAATTTAAGGAATATGCCCGCAAAATTTTGAACTACGGTGCTGCTACTGTTGTGATGGCATTTGACGAACAAGGTCAGGCGGATTCATTGGAGCGTCGGAAAGAGATCTGTAAGCGATCTTATGACATACTGGTTAACGAAGTTGGTTTCCCTCCACAGGACATCATCTTCGACCCGAATATATTAACCGTTGCCACCGGCTTGGAGGAGCATAACAACTATGCTGTCGACTTTATTGAAGCAACCCGTTGGATTAAACAGAACCTGCCTTTAGCTAAAGTTAGCGGTGGTGTAAGTAATATATCTTTCTCTTTCAGGGGGAATAATGTGGTGCGCGAGGCTATGCACTCGGCGTTCCTGTACCATGCCATTAAAGCAGGTATGGATATGGGCATTGTAAACGCTGGTATGCTGGAGGTTTATGAGGAGATTCCAAAGGAACTGCTCATCAAGGTAGAGGACGTGCTATTAAACCGCCGTCCTGACGCCACCGAAATTTTGGTTGAATATGCTGAAACAGTAAAGGCTAAAGGAAAAGAGGTTGTCAAAGATGAGGCATGGAGGAACGGACCGGTACAAGAACGCTTGTCACACGCCTTGGTAAAGGGAATTATTGAGTACCTGGATGCCGACGTAGAAGAAGCGCGCCAGCAATATGCCCGCCCATTGGAAGTGATCGAAGGACCGTTGATGGACGGTATGAACATCGTTGGCGATTTGTTTGGCGCCGGAAAGATGTTCTTGCCGCAGGTAGTTAAATCAGCCCGGGTAATGAAAAAGGCGGTGGCCTACCTGTTACCTTTTATTGAGGCTGAGAAAGCTAAGAATGTAAATACGGATCAACGTAGTAGTGCCGGCAAAATATTGCTGGCTACCGTAAAGGGGGACGTGCACGATATTGGCAAGAATATAGTAGGCGTGGTTTTGGCCTGTAACAACTTCGAGATCATTGACCTTGGGGTAATGGTGCCGGCACAAAAGATCATTGAAGAGGCGAGGAAGCAGGAGGTAGATATTATCGGCTTAAGCGGCTTGATCACGCCTTCGTTGGATGAGATGGTACATTTTGCCAAAGAGATGGAGCGGGAAGGCTTTGATATTCCGCTGCTGATTGGCGGCGCTACTACCTCACGTATCCATGCGGCTGTTAAGATTGCGCCTAACTATTCCGGCCCTGCTATACATGTGCTGGATGCTTCGCGTAGTGTTACCGTTTGCAGCAACTTAATGAATAAGGAGCAGCGCAATGGCTATGTGCAAACTATTAAAGATGAATACCAGAAAGCGCGGGAAGCGCACCTGAACAAGCGATCTGATAAGCGTTTTGTTTCTATCGAAGAAGCGCGTAACCAGAAATGCCAGATCAATCTAAACGGGGCTATAGCGCCTAAACCTGCCGTTGGGGGCCAAGTATTTGAAGCGTTCCCATTGGAAGAATTGGTGCCTTATATTGATTGGACGCCGTTTTTCCATACCTGGGAATTGAGGGGTAGTTACCCTAAGATATTTGACGATCAGTATGTGGGGCAGGAAGCTAAAAAGCTTTATGACGACGCACAAACTTTGCTAAAGCGGATCATTGACGAGAAGCTGTTGCAGGCAAGTGGCGTTATCGGTTTCTGGCCGGCAAATAGCGTAGGCGATGATATTGAGCTTTATACTGACGAAAGCCGGACCCAGTTACTGACGCGCATACACACCCTGCGTCAGCAAACGGAAAAGATGAAAGGCGAGCCATATTATGCCTTGTCTGATTTTATTGCGCCGAAGGAGAGCGGTATTCCCGACTATTTTGGCGGCTTTGCCGTAACAGCTGGCTTAGGTTGCGACGAGCTGGTAGCTAAGTTTGAAAAGGACTATGATGACTACAACAGCATCATGACCAAAGCGCTTGCGGACCGCCTTGCAGAGGCTTTTGCAGAAAAGATGCATGAGCTGGTGCGCAAGGAGTACTGGGGCTATGCTAAAACTGAGGAGCTTGATAATAACCAGTTGATCAAGGAGCAGTACCAGGGTATACGCCCGGCACCGGGTTATCCAGCCTGTCCGGACCATACCGAGAAGATCACGCTGTTTGAATTATTGAAAGCAAACGACCATGCGCACATGCACCTTACCGAAAGTTTGGCCATGATGCCGGCCGCATCCGTATCCGGGTTCTATTTTGCACATCCCGACTCAAGGTATTTCGGGTTAGGCAAAATAAGTAAAGATCAGGTTGAAGATTACGCACGCCGTAAGAATATGTCGGTAGAGACGGTTGAAAGGTGGCTGGGACCGAATTTGAATTATACCCCCTAACCCCCTGAAGGGGGATAGGAACGGCTAAACTTTTTAGTCGGGATATTTTAACGGGTGCCTTTTTTATTGTGAAAAATTAACAACTAAATATTAATAAAAGCTCCCCCTTTAGGGGGCTGGGGGGTTATGAAGATTACAGATCACATTGCCAATGCAAAAGGCAAAACACTTTTTTCCTTTGAATTATTACCGCCTGTTAAGGGGCACAGTATCCAGAGTATTTATAGTGCCATAGACCCGCTAATGGAGTTTAATCCTCCGTTTATTGATGTTACCTATCATAGGGAGGATTATATTTATAAGCAACATGCCAATGGTTTACTCGAGAAGGTATCGTATCGTAAACGGCCCGGAACGGTAGCCATTTGTGCTGCTATCATGAACCGTTACAAGGTTGATGCCGTGCCGCACTTAATTTGCGGTGGCTTTACCAAAGAGGAGACTGAAAATGCACTCATCGATCTCCAGTTCCTGGGGATTGACAACGTGCTGGTGCTCCGTGGCGATGCGCGTAAAGGCGACGCCGGATTTATACCAACCTCAGGAGGGCATGCTTTTGCGTCAGAGCTTTTGAAGCAGGTTGTTGATATGAACAATGGCCGTTATTTGTACGAGGATCATGAAGTGGTTAAGAGTGATTTTTGCATCGGCGTGGCCGCATATCCCGAAAAGCATTTTGAATCGCCCAACCTGAAAACCGATTTTAGATTCTTAAAGAAAAAGGTTGACAATGGCGCCAATTTTATAGTAACGCAGATGTTTTATGACAACTCCAAATATTTTGAGTTTGTAAAACTGTGCCGCGAGAACGATATTAACGTACCGATCATTCCGGGATTGAAACCCATTACTTCATCCAAACAGCTGATCAATCTACCTAAAATATTCCATATAGATATTCCGGAAGATTTGAGCGAAGCTGTGCAAGACTGCAAATCGGAGAAAGAAGTAAAAGACGTAGGTATTGAGTGGATGATCAATCAATGTAAAGAACTTATTGGTTTTGGCGTTCCGGTACTGCACTTCTATACCATGGGCAACCCCGAGCCTACAAAACGTATAGCGCAAGCGATATTCTAATAATACATTAAACCGAACCTTATCATTTATGAAAAAAGTATACTTATTGCTTTTCGGCTTATTGCCTTTTTTTGCGCTTGCTCAAGCTAATTTTAAAACGGCTTACGTGGTTACTACTGCCGGCGATACCCTCAAGGGCTTTATCGACTATAAAGAGTGGAGCCATTCGCCAACCTCGGTAAAATTTAGTACTGAACCTGCCGGTTCAAATCCACAAGTTTTTACAGCTATAGCTGCAAAAGGCTTTGGCGTTACCGGCGTGGAAACTTTTGTAAGCTTTAGCGGTCACATCAGTGCCGACAGAAATGTACCTCCAGATGTTTCTACCGGTATTGACACTTCGACGATTAATGCCTCAGTCTTTTTAAAGCAATTGAACACAGGCCCTCAGGTAATTTTGTATGAATGTACCGACGATATAAAAACCCGCTTTTTTATCAGCAAAAAGGGTCAGTTACCTCAGGAGTTGTCCTATCATGTCTTCATCGATACAACAGGTAGCGGGGTAAGGGAGACCTCAACTTTCCGGGGGCAATTGAAGGTGCTTGCGGATACCTACGCACCAGGCAATGAAGCATTGCAAAAAAGCATCGATCATATCCGGTATTCAGAAAGTGACCTGATGAAAATTGTAGATCAGCTTAATCATACTAAAACCGTAAAGAAGGTATCATCTGACAAAGCCATGAGGTTTTTTGCAGGCGGCGGCGTTAACTCGATTTCAACAAAGTTTGCCGGAGATAATAACTTTTCAGCCGCAGCTAATAAAACTGTTTTGACACCGCTTGTAAGTGCAGGAGTAGACTTTTTTGCTAATCCTGCCGTGCAACAATTATTATTCAGGATTGAGGCTTCTTACTGGTATCAAAGCAGAAGCTTTTATGTTAATACAGCTTCAGATTTTGGCTCCGCTATATCAGAGCGCTATAGCCTGAAGCAGTCGTCTGTAACAGTTACGCCCCAGATTATGTATGCCCTGTTTAACCAGGTAAATAGTAAGATTTATCTCGGTTTTGGTGCAGCGTTAAATTATTCTGCTTACCATAACGGCCCCCACGTTATTACTTACACTGTATCAGGTGACCAGGTTGTAGAGCCGTATGGGTTTGAAAAATTCTGGTTCAATTTCCCGGTAGAGGCAAGTGGTATGTTTAATAAACATATTGAGATAAACATTAAGTATTACGTTACCGGCGGTTATAGTAATTACAATAACTTCAATTTGAAGAGTGATATTCTGAGCCTGGGCGTCCACTTTCTTTTTTAATAGATATTTTCATCCTAATACCCTAATTCTTATATGAAATTTAAATTAACCATGCTGCTATGTTTAGTAGCTCCTGCTGTTGTCTTCGCGCAAAGTAATTACAAACCTGGCTACATAGTAAAAAGCTCTGGTGATACTGTCAAAGGCTATATTGATTATCGCGAATGGCACAGATCTCCAAAGCAAATACAATTTAAGTCAGATGCCGGCAATGCGGAGGTGCAGTTATTCGGCCCCGCCACTATCAAGGCCTTCTCCGTTTCAGGCGAAACTTATTTAGCGTACAAGGGCTTGTTAAGCATGGATAAAACCAAAACCAGCGAACTATCCAACGGCGTGGACACCTCGAAAAGTGTGGATACTGTTTTCTTAAAGCTCTTGATACGTGGGCCGCATATTGCTCTTTTACGTCATATCGATAATATCAGGACCCGCTTTTTTTCCCAGGAAGGGACGGATCAGCCGCAGGAGCTTGTTTATCACCGCTTCTATGGTGATGATGCTCATATACAGGAAAGCCTGACTTACATTGGACAGTTAAATCTTTTGAGAAACAAATACGATGGTAATGAAGAGATGGGCTCAAGCTCCATTGCCTATGACGAAAGCGATCTGATCCGCGTAGTTGGTAAGATAGAGCATACACAACCGAAAGTGAATAACGATCAAAAGCTGTCTTTTTATGTAAGCCTCGGCGCTAACTATACAGCCTTGCAGATACTCGGAACCAATGACTTTGCTGACGCAAGCGGAAAGAAGTCCTTTTCTCCTTCTCTGGGGGTAGGTTTTCAGTTGTTTAATAATCCGCGTATTCAGCGTTGGGTATTTAGGGGAGAGTTAGATCTTTCTTACGTACTCACTGATATTAACAAGACCTTCGTCTACAACGCATTCGCTACATCTAATAAGCGTTATCAGCTTAATCAATACACGGCTACTTTTAGTCCGCAGATTTTGTACAATTTCTATAACAAGGAGAAACTGAAATTTTTTGCCGGAACCGGTTTAAATATCAATTTCTCCCTTTATAGTAAGAATGAAATCACTACCACTGGTTATGCAGCCAATACGCAGCAAAATGCGTATGACCTGAAGAATGTGTGGCTAGGCTTACCGCTACAGATAGGGGCCAGCTTTAATAACAGGTTCGAGGTATTTGCTATATATGAGTACAATGCAGCTTATACCACTTATGTGTTTTTTAATATGAAGAACGAAACCTACAGAGGTGGCTTACGCTATCATTTTTAATATTGCCCGGTGTTTACAGGCTGATACTTAATCTTGATAATTCAGCCTGTAATTGTTCCGGAGAAGTAAAATGGATGCAGTTAATGCCTAATTGCTCTGCTGCGACAATGTTTTCCTAGTTATCGTCAATAAAAAGCGCCCTCTGTTTTTATCGTCCGTCACTGACAATAATCCTTAAACGCGAGGACGGCCATGAAAAAGCTCTCATACATGGACGTTCTCTTCTAGCCTCACAGCAGGTGCCGAAAAATGATGGCATTATCTATTAAGGCTGTGAGATCTTAGGTGTTCACTTTCTCCTTTAAAGAGTATACAAAAAGAGCGGGAACCGGGCAAGCGGGTCATTGTTAATTACTGATTTTCCTTTCTGGCCCTAAAGGTTATCTTTATGGAAAATTTATAATAACCTTTAACCTTATGTGTTTAAATTTAATGCTGCTGCTTTTTTTTTCAACCTTAGTCGCTTTCGCTTTCAAAAATTGGCAAAAATATTCAAAGCAGATCCACACGGGGCGTAGCGCGAAGGATGTTTTCCTTTTATTAAATCTTATTTTTCCTGTCCTTGCCTTTGGCCAGAATAATTATAAAGCCGGCTACATTGTTAAGAGTAATGGTGATACTGTTAAAGGATATATTAATTACAGGGAATGGGACCGTACACCGAGGAAAATAGAGTTTAAAAGTCAACTGCAGGACCACGAGGTTCTTGGCTTTACCCCAGCCGCCGTCAGAAGTTTCACAATTGAGAAACTAGAAAGTTATATTTCTTATACAGGCCGTGTTAGTATGGATAAAGTTACTTTTCCGGATCTGCCTGATGAACTCGATACTACCACAGCTGTAGACACTATTTATCTAAAGGTACTTGCTACAGGTGAAAATGTATCGCTGCTAAGTAATGAGGATAAAATCAGGCCCCGTTTCTTTTTTAAAGAGGCTTCTAATGATCCGCAGGAGCTCATTTATCATCAATACTATGTAGATGGACAAGATACACGTGAAATTAAAACATACACCGCCCAACTGATTATGCTCCTTCATAAATACCGGCCAGGTAATGAGCTGGACGAGCAGAAAGTTGGGCGCGCCGCTTTTAATGGGTTTGATTTGGTGAAAGCTATAAATATCATTAATAATGATCAGGAAAACCATATAACCCACGGTTCATCCAACAATCGTTTTTTCATTGGATTAGGGGTAAACTACAGTAAGATAAAATTTGAAGGAGAACATACTTTTTCAAATCCGGCAAGTAACAAAGCCTCATTGTTTCCTTATATAAGCCTGGGAGTGGATATTTTTAACAATCCTAATGTTCAGAAATTTGTATTTAGGGCAGAGCTGTCGTTTTTTCACGCTGTCGGAAATCTGACCAGCAGAGCTACTTCAAATGGCATTAGTTATGACTATCAGGACAAGTATCAGGTTAGTCAATATACCGCTACTATGGCTCCTCAGTTATTTTATAATGTTTATAATGCAAATCTTTTTAAATTCTATTTAGGTATAGGCGTCGGTCTTAACTTTTCCGTTTATCCTGTTAATAAAATTACTGTAGATCAGGCTAATTATACCCTCAATAAGCCCTACGATTTTAAACACTACTATACCTCGCTCCCTTTCCAGGCAGGAGCCTTAATTAATAAAAAGATAGAGGTATTTTTTATGTATGTAAGAAATAGCGCGTTTACAGACTATGTTTACTATTCCATAACCAGTGATAGCTTCAATGCCGGTATACGCTACCATTTTATCAAAAAGTAACAATATAGGTAAGCTTACGAAAGTGTTATAAGCTTACCTGTATTGTTCAAATTTTAACCTGAACTTTGGCAAGTTCGGCCTTCATCTGTTCCGGGGAAGTAAAATGGATGCAGTTAATGCCTAATTGCTCTGCTGCGACGATATTCCTGTAATTGTCGTCGATAAAAAGAGCCTCTTCTGGTTTTACACTATAACGATCAAGCAGGATCTGGTAAAACTCAGGGAATGGCTTGCGGGTTTTCTCCTCGCCTGACACAACAATGCCGTCGAACCAACCCAAAAAGTCATATTTCGCCTTTGCAATTTCAAATGTTTCTGCCGACCAGTTGGTGAGCGCGTAAATTTTATATTGTCCGCTTTCTTTCAGCTTTTTGAAAACTTCAACCGTTCCGTCAAAGGCTCCGCCGAGCATCTCTTCCCAACGGCCATAAAACGCCCTGATATTTTCCTCATGCTCAGGAAACTCACTTACCAGCAATTCTGTGCCTTCGTGTAAGGTACGGCCTGCGTCTTGCTCCTCGTTCCAGTGAGGCGTACAAACATTTTGCAGAAAACTGCGCATACTCGCTTCGTCTGCAAATATTTTGCGGTACAGGTAGTCTGGGTTCCAGTCAATCAAAACTGCGCCCAGGTCAAAAATTATCGTGTTAATCATCCGGCTTTAAAATGATTTAAACTTATGCGTTGTTTAACAGGTATTGCTTAAACGAGGCGAAGTCTTTTGATAACTCTACTGCCTGTTTTTTCCTGCCTTCCAGCTCTGTTACCTCTTCCGGAACTTTTACCGCTGCGGCAATATTTTCCGGGAAAACATCAGGGAACTTGCACGGATGAGCGGTCGACAAGAATACACCGGCTACATCGGTTCGGCCATTTTGTGCCTGCCATTCTTTCAAGGCTTTCCATGCAATGGCTGTATGCGGGCATACCACATAGTTGTATTTGTTAAATGCCTCTTTAATAGCTTCAACGGTTTGTTCGTCATCATAGCTATAACCCTGCATCAGTTCTTTTAAAGCCTCCGGATTATCTTTAAACATGTCTGCAATGCGTACCCAGTTGCTTGGATTACCCACGTCCATCGCGTTTGACAGCGTAGCTACAGATGGTTTCGGCTCATATACGCCAGTTTTAAGAAAGACAGGTACTGTGTCGTTAACGTTGGTAGCGGCAATAAAATGCTCAACAGGTAAACCCATTTTCCAGGCCAGCAGACCTGCGCCAATATTGCCGAAGTTGCCGCTTGGCACCGCGAACACCACCTTGCTTTTACCTTCGCGCAGCAACTGTGCATAAGCGTTGAAGTAATAGAAAGTTTGTGGGATAAGGCGCGCTATGTTGATAGAATTTGCAGAAGTTAAGCGATATACCTTGTTAAGCTCAGCATCGGTAAACGCATGTTTTACTAAAGCCTGGCAATCGTCAAAAGTACCATCTACTTCAACTGCTCTTATATTCTGGCCGTTAGTAGTTAACTGCAGCTCCTGTATTGGACTTACTTTTCCTTTAGGGTAAAGAATAGTTACGCGGGTATTAGGTACACCTAAGAAACCGAGCGCTACTGCACCGCCGGTATCGCCGGAAGTTGCTACCAATACGTCGAGCTGTTTTTCGCCTGCTTCAAGGAAGTAGCTCATTACCCGGCTCATGAACCGTGCCCCAAAATCCTTAAAAGCCAGTGATGGCCCGTGGAAAAGCTCTAATACATACACATTTTCCTCCAGCTTCACAGCAGGCGCCGGAAAATTGATGGCATCATCTATCAAAGCTTTCAGATCGTTTTCTGGAATGGCATCCTGCAAAATGTTTCTGGCTACCTCGAAGGCAATTTGCGGCAGTGTGTAGTTAGCCAGGTTATTTAAAAATTCGGCAGGCAGCTTTGGGATAAATGTAGGCATGTATAAGCCTTTATCCTGTGGCATGCTATTGAAAACGGCCTCTTTAAAAGATACGCGTGAAGATGTGTTATTGGTACTATAGAGATTCATTTTTTGATTTCGAATTTCGGATTGTCGATTTCGGATTTAAATTTTGGCTTGGCGGGATTCTATTAAAGAACCCTGGGTCCGGCGTCGTTGATAGTTGATACAAACGTTTTTGAGCCTATTTTTATTTGCGTTAAATGCTGTTGCAGTTTCTGGGTGATCAGATGTGCGGTAGCTTCGTCTCTGGTGAATGCAAAAACTGACGGGCCTGAACCTGATATACCGAAGCTTACGGCACCGTTTTCCATAGCCAGCTCGCGCATTTTATAAAAGTCGGGGATGAGCATGGAGCGTACGGGCTCAACCAGCACATCCTTCATGCTGCGGCCAATCAAGTCTATGTCCTGCATAAACAAACCGCTCACTAAGCCTGCAATATTACCCCATTGGGTAACGGCGTCTTTTAAGAATACCTTATTGCGGATAATCTGGCGTGCCTCGCGGGTTGGTACATCAACCTCAGGGAAAACAATGGCGCAATACAGATCTTTAGGATGAGGCAGTCTAATCACATCAAGCGGATCATAGCTGCGGATAAGCACAAAACCGCCAAACAAGGCTGGCGCAACATTGTCTGCATGTCCCTGGCCACAAGCCAGCTCTTCGCCTTTCATGGCAAAAGGCAGCAGTTCTATTGGTTCCTGGTTTTCGCCCAAGAGCGTTTTGGCAGCAAATAAGCCAGCAACAGTACTGGCAGAGCTTGAACCCAAACCGCTACCGATTGGCATTTTTTTATGCAACTCAATATCCAGCCCTACATCCGTGCGGCCGATGTGTTCCAGGTAATGCTTTACGCTCACGCTTACCGTGTTCTTTTCAGGGTTTAATGGTAAACGGCCATCGTCGCCGGTGATTTTGCTGATGGTAATGCCTGGTTTATCGGTAAGCCGCATAATCACCTCATCGCCCGGTTCATTTACGGCGAACCCAAGTATGTCAAAGCCGCAAACAACGTTCGCAACTGTAGCCGGTGCAAACACCTTTATTTCTTTACTTCCTTTGCTGCTGCTGTTTCCCGCAACGGCTAAACCGGCTTTTTCTTCTTTAACTATATCTGATGACATCTTTATCTCTTTTGAAAAGTTTAATAAACGCCGGCTTAATTCGCGCCAACATTAATTAAGTCTGCAAATACCCCTGCTGCTGTAACTTCGGCGCCTGCGCCCGGGCCTTTTACTACCATTGGCCGCTCGTAATACCTGTCTGTAAAGAAGGCAATGATATTGTCGGCGCCTGACAGCATATAGAACGGATGGCTGTCGTCAACCATTTCCAGTGATATGCTGGCCTTGCCATTTTCAAGTTTGCCTACATAACGTAACACCTTGTTGTTGTCTTCAGCCTGCTTCTTCAGGTTGTTGAAATAGTCGTTCTGTTCCAGTAACGAAGCATAAAAATCGTCAACCGAGGTAGCATTGATACAAGCTTCAGGAAGGATGGATTTTATCTCGACATCTGAAGGCTCCATCACATAACCGGCATCGCGGGCAAGTATCAGCACCTTACGCATAAAGTCTGTGCCGCGAAGGTCGTCACGTGGATCCGGTTCAGTGTATCCTTTTTCCTGGGCCATTTTAACCACATCGTGAAAATTGGCATCGCCCTTAAAATTGTTGAAGATAAAAGAGATGGTGCCTGAAAGGATCGCTTCTATCCTCCGTACACGATCTCCGCTACCCATTAAGTCCTTTAAAGTACGGATGATAGGCAGGCCGGCTCCTACATTGGTTTCGTAGAAGAAGTCGACCCCGTGGGCAAGAGCCGTTTCACGGAAATCTTTATATTGGCTGTACGGTCCTGAATTACCGATCTTATTACAGGTAACCACCGAGATATTAGACTCAAAAATGCCCTTGTAGAAGGCTATTGGGTTAGGACTGGCCGTGTTATCTATAAACACACAGTTTGGCAGGTTCATGCCTTTCATGGTGTTCACAAATTCTTCCAGACTGGAAGGTATGCCATGTTGCTCGAGGTGTTCGCTCCAGCGCTCCAATGACAGACCATTAGGGTCGAACACCATTTTGCGGGTATTGGCCATCCCTACAATCTTAACCTGTATGCGGTTATGCTCGCGTAAAAAGCCAGTGTGCTCACGCAGCTGCTTAAACAGCGTTTTGCCGATATTGCCTGTGCCGAGGCAAAATACATTCAGGGTTTTGTTCAGGTCAACAAAGAAGGCATCGTGTACCGCATTTAATGCTTTGGCTAAATGATGCTCGCTAATGATCACCGAAATATTATACTCTGATGATCCCTGTGCTATGGCCCTCACGTTAACACCGTTACGGCCTAAGGCATGGAACAACTTGCCGGAGATACCCGGAGTTTGACGCATATTTTCGCCTACGATAGCCAGTATAGAAAGATGATTTTCAATCACCGGTGTATCTAATTTTTTAGCCAGTATCTCTAATTCAAACTCCTGCTCAATCAGTGTACGTGCTCTTATAGAGTCATCCGGGTTCACGGCAAAGGTGATGCTATGCTCAGAAGACGATTGAGTGATAAGGATTACGTTGATCTGTTCGCGTGCCAGCAGGGAAAACAGTCTTCCGCTAAAACCCGCCTTACCCACCATGCCGCTACCCAGCAGGTTGATGATGCTTACACGGTTTATAGAAGAAATCCCCTTTATAGCCAGTGTAGTAGGCTTGCGCGAGTTGCTGATCACTGTGCCAGGGAAACGAACGTCAAAAGTGTTTTTAATAACGATCGGAATCTGTTTCAAAAAGGCAGGGATCATGGTTGGCGGATAGATCACCTTGGCGCCGAAGTAGGAAAGTTCCATAGCCTCGGTGTAGGTAAGCTCTGCCAGTGAAAATGCTTTTGTTACAATGCGCGGATCGGCGGTCATCATACCGTTAACATCCGTCCATATCTGTATTTCGGAAGCGTTTAATGCAGCGGCGAAGATAGAAGCGGTATAATCGCTGCCTCCGCGGCCAAGTGTAGTAACCTGTCCTTCCTCATTGCTGCCAATAAATCCGGTAACAAGCAAAAGTTTGTTATTGTGCTGGTTGTACAGGCTCTGGATCATTAAATCAGTAAGGTCCGTATTTATTTTGGCTTGCCCAAAGTTGCTGTCTGTTTTAACCACTTCAGTAGCGTCAACAAAAACTACGTCCGGGATGCGGGCCAGGGCAATACGGCTAATCATCAGTGCGGAGCAACGCTCTCCGTAGCTCAGTATCATGTCGCGTGTTTTGGGGGTAAGTTCCCTAAGGATAAAAACGCCCTGCAACAGATCCTCGAGCTGATTAAAGTAAATCTTGAGGCGGGTAAAAACAGGATTTTGTTGCGCAATATCCAATAAGCCTTTTACCACTTCAAAGTGGCGGTTCTCCAATTCTGCCAGCTGTGCGGTAAACTCCTTACCTGCTGCAGCGCGCTCTGCCATGTCAACAAGCAGGTTAGTAATACCACTCATGGCCGAAACAACCGCAATTGGTTTTTGACCGCCTGCGCTTTCTGCTTTTAAGATCTCAAGCACCGTGCTGATGCTTTGTACTGAACCTACTGATGTGCCTCCGAATTTTAAAATTTTCATCTACGTTGTGATTGTAACAAAAACGCCTTCCCCGTTTGGAGGAAGGCGCCTTTTTGGTTTGTTATCTTTTACACCATACGGTTATCTTCCTCCAGGTATTATACCGGTGGTAATAATAATCGTAGTAATGGTGTTGTTGATTATCATCTTATTTTGTTTGACAGTGTAAATTAAGCAGTTAATTTTCAAAATCACAAGAACAAAAATGATTTTATTAAAAAAAGGGTCTCAAATTTGTAATTTTACTGACGTATGCAAGGTTTAGTTACAAAATCAACAGGCAGCTGGTACCAGGTGCAAACACCCGACGGGCAACGGTTTGACTGCCGTATAAAGGGTAAGTTCCGCATTAAGGGAATTACCACTACTAATCCTATTGCAGTGGGCGATCAGGTGGAATTTGAGCAGGAACCGGATCTGGGCACTGGGGTAATCACTAAACTGCATGATCGCAAAAACTACATTATCCGCAAAGCCATCAATTTATCTAAGCAGGCGCAAATCATTGCCGCCAATCTTGACCAAGCTTTTTTGGTGGTAACGTTAGCTTCGCCCCGTACTTCGCTGGGCTTTATAGATCGCTTTCTGGTTACCGCCGAGGCTTATGATATACCGGCACGTTTAATATTTAATAAACTGGATCTTTTTAGTGACGAGGGACTCGAAATACTGGATGCTTATAAAAGCATTTATGAAGATATAGGTTACCCCTGCTTCCAGGTTTCGGCGCTGGAGGGAACTAATGTAGATGAGGTGGTTGCAGAGTTAAAGGATAAGGTAAGTTTATTATCGGGCCATTCTGGGGTTGGCAAATCGAGCTTGCTGAACGCCATTATCCCAGACCTTGAATTGCGCACCCATCAAATTTCTGAATGGAGCGACAAAGGGATGCACACCACTACTTTTGCCGAAATGTTTGAACTCCCCGAGGGCGGTTTTATCATCGACACACCAGGGATCCGCGAATTGGGTATTATCGATATTGAAAAACAAGAGCTGAGCCACTTCTTCCCGGAAATGCGAAGCCGTATGCATGATTGCCGCTTTAATAATTGCCGGCATATTAATGAACCGGGTTGCGCGGTACTCGAAGCCCTCGAAAACGGCGAAATTGAACCATCTCGCTACGACAGCTACCTGAGCATTTACCACGGCAATGACACCAGAGCCTGAGGATTACGAATTGAGATTTACGAACAGGATTGATTGGTTACGAATTACCAGTGACCAATACCCAATGACGGCTGACCAATGAACTAAAAAGATGCGCGCAGTAATACAAAGGGTTTCAGAAGCACGTTGCCTTGTAGAGGGCAAATTAACCGGTGAGATAAAAACCGGGTTTGTAGTATTATTGGGTATTGAAGATGCCGACAGCATAGAAGATGTACAGTGGCTTGCCCAAAAGATAGCTGCCATGCGCATCTTTAGTGATGAGGGTGGCTTAATGAACAGGACGCTGGCTGATGTTGGCGGCAACATTTTGCTCATTTCACAGTTTACCCTTTTCGCGCAAACCAAAAAAGGAAACCGGCCATCTTTTATTCGCGCTGCCAGGCCGGATAAGGCTGTGCCGCTTTATGAAGAGATGATCCTCGCCTTTGAAGCTCTTCTAAATAAGAAAATAGCAACTGGTATTTTTGGAGCGGATATGAAAATCGATTTGATTAACGACGGGCCGGTAACCATTATCATGGATAGCAAAAACAGAGAATAGTTGATTAACAGATACCATGTGGCGTTCTGGTAATTGAAAGTGCCTGATCTATAAAAGGGTATGATGGTACGCGTGAGAGCAAACATAAAAGGGAACAATGCGTTTTACACTAAATCCCTAAAAAAATGGAAGCCCCAAAAATTATTACCGGCGTTACCGACGATGAAATATGGACCAACCTAGCCTCAGATCTCGGTGTAGAAGACGACTTGCTCACCTACGATGTTACTATTAAACAAGGCGAAACCAGTGTCAGGCTTTATATTGATATAGACCCCGGCGGTGGTTTTGAAGGTGGTTATGAAGCCACTCAATTTTCGGCATCGTTGCTGGCCGATACCGATTTTAGGTTTGCCATACACCATGAAGACTTTTTTGACGAGGTAGGCAAATTTTTTGGTATGCAGGATGTTGAAATAGGGTACCCCGAGCTGGACCAGCAGGTGGTTATTAAAACCAATGACGAAGAAAAGATTAAGCGCGTTTTGGATGATCCTCAGGTGAGAACGGTTCTAACCACGCTTGAGGATTTTAGTTTTGGTATTCACAAGCACACGCTATCCAATGAACACTATCCGGTACTGGAGCTGAATATTAACCAGGGCATTACTGAGGTTGCTGCGCTCAGAGATATTTATCACGCCTTTTATAATGTGCTTACTAAAATCAGTTAAAATCAATTTTGGTGAACTGAAGTGGTTATAAAACAAAAAAATGCGTTCCGTATCTCACCCCGGAACGCACCGCAACACCACTAGATATTGCCAATCAACTAAATCTCAGATCACATGCTCAATGTAAATCTAAGCTCTTTGTGCTTGTACAGCACTATTACAATTGCGGCCATTTAAGCTGCAAAAATTATGTCAATAAGTAGTCAGCCATTGTTTTGATAAACATCCCCCCGCAAACTTTAACATTTGTGAATCAGAACATGTTTATGACAATAATAAGGTCAGAGTTGGGTTTCTGAATTGATATTCAAAGCGCCGCAAATTTAAAAACTTTGCATTTTCTAAACGTACGTTTGACAATTTAAGTATTATGTTAACATAAATGTTACTTATATTATCAAGTTATCCTGCCGCTTATATATTTTTCGCTGCTTTTTCTTTATTTGAACTATAAACTTAAATAGTACCTTTAATGATCAGCAGAGCGTGTTTAAATGTTCATTAAACATATATAAGACGTTGCTGCAACAGTAAACGTTACAATTATTTTAACAAAAATAGCCTATGAAAAAAATAGCAATTTTAATTCTGCTTGTTGCTTTTTATTGCGCTGCCTACAGCCAACAATCTAACCGATTAACTACTGCCGAAAAGAAAGCGCACTGGACGCTGTTGTTCAATGGTAAAAACACAACAGGATGGCACACTTATTTGAAGCCGGATGCAGGTGCTGCCTGGAAGGTAAGCAATGGAACTATAGAGCTTGACCCGGCAGAAAAGGATGGCAGGGGCGATCTCGTTAGCAATAAGGAATATGAAAACTTTGAACTGGCATTTCAGTGGAACATTTCCGAAGAAGGCAATAGCGGCCTGATTTTCCTGGTTCACGAAGCGCCGGAGTACCACGCTACTTATGAAACGGGTCCCGAATATCAGTTGCTTGACGACCAGAAGGCCGAGGATAATAAAAAACCTAATCACCTGGCTGGTTCACTCTATGATTTGATTGCTCCGGCAACCAAAGCTGTAAAGCCTGTGGGCGAATGGAACGAATCGCGCATAAGGTTAGAGAACGGGCATCTCACCTTTTGGCTAAATGGCAAACAGGTGGTAGAGACCAACCTCTGGACCGAAAACTGGAAGACCTTATTGGAAAACAGCAAGTTTAAAGGCTGGAAAGGTTTTGCAGCCTATCACAAGGGCCATATCGCTTTACAGGATCATGGTCATAAGATCAGTTTTAGAAATATTAGGATAAAGGAACTTTAAGCGGAAGCCCCGTTAATGTGGGCTGTTAAATGATACATTAGGGGATCGGTTCAGGGACCGATCCCTTTTTGTTGTGATCAGAACATTTCGCCCACGTTTACAAATAACCCTTTTGAACCCTGCGTACCGAAACCATAGTCGATACAAACATTAGTTTTGGTGAGTTTATTAAGCTTGACGCGAAGACCGGGGCCAAACCCTGGCTGTACAGTTTGCAGCCTGGTACCGGGAGCAGCTGAGAAGCTTTGTGCATTAAGAAAGAAAACACCACCAAATAACCCATTGGCAGAGATACGATAGCGGTATTCGGCCTCGGCATATATCATCTGTGCACCCCGGAACCGGCCCTGAATATAACCCCGGCCCGTACTGGTATAAGGGTCCCAGGAGGTGGCCGGCAGATCGAGGTAGGGCGGTTTGCCGTTGAGCACCAGCCAGTCATAGCTCCATAGGGCCAAGACATTACTGCTGCCGGCCGGGAAGTTAATGTAATGCCTTAGATCCAGAATTAATGAGCCCCACTTGTTGGTGCTACCCATAAAACGATAATTTTCACGGAGCTGAAAGGCAGCATAATAACCTTTGGTGGCTGCAATGGAATTGTCGCGGCTGTCCAGCAAGCCATTTGCCGTAAAACCTGTTGAAACGGTATGTGGTAGCGGTAGATAGGTTTTGAAATCTGCCGGCTGTTGGTTTTTGTTGCCCGACTCATCAACGTCTCCATGGAAGTCAAAAATATAGCCGCCGCCTAAATAAAAGTTTCCGGTCACATGTCGCATGGCCGTTTGATAAAATCGCACAAAGGTGAAATCCATCGGGTCCTCGTTGCTCAGCCTCGAGTTGCTGCCCAAGCCGTATGTGCTCTGCGGGTAAGCGTAAAACCGGTAATCGCCAATCAACAAAAACTTATTGGCATCAAGCCAGATGATCGATTCAACCGGTACGGTAAATTGTTTTTTCTGCGAAAAGGAAGTACTGGCGGTAATGGTTGATATTCGGTCGTCTGCTCCGGTTCTAAAGGCGGCATTGCCCGATAGCACCAGGCCCAGGCCCGAGGTTAGCGTATAGCCTATGGCCGGTATAAAAGAAATCGATGGTTTAGCCGTAACGGTATCAACAAAGATGGTTTTAGTATGCTTACGCCGTAGCTTGTCCACACAATCAATCAGATCTTTTTCCTGCACCGAATCTGTTGGTGCATGTGTCTTCTCAGCACGATCATTGCCGACCGGTTTAACAAGGCTTGTGTCTTGTGCCGAAGCTTTGATACTTTGGCAACAAGCCAGTAAGAGCCCTGCTGCCAGTACTGATGGTTTCATCATTAGTTGTGAAATAAGCCGGATGTAGGTTGAAGCCGGTCCGGTTTTTTCTTAGTCGCCGCAAAATAGAAACTTAATATCTTTTACGCCTGCCCGTGTTTAAGATTTAACATACTTTAACGCGAAGGACATTTATACGTAACACAGCAGCGGTAGTTCGTGGAATGATTTAGGTGCGGCCACAAGCAGTGTGGTTTCTCAAACCATCAACATGCCTTAATTGCGGAAATCCTGTGTGATCATCAACCCATAAATGCCGCCGTCAAGAACGCCGATGCCTACACGGCCAAACGACGGATTGAGGATATTTGCCCGATGGCCCGGCGAGTTCATTAGTCCGGCATGGGCTATAGATAGGGTATGGGCAAAAGCGAGGTTTTCGCCGGCGATGAAAAAGTGTACGTCGGCTTGGTTCATCCGGTCGAAGGGGTCCTTGCGCTCGGGCGTATAGTGTGAAAAATAACCCCTTGCAAACATATCGACAGAATGCGCCCGCGCTACATCTCTCAGCTCTGGGTCTGCTTTAAGCGGCTTGATGCCCCGTTCTGTTCGCTCTTTATTGACCATGTTCAGCATTTCGGCTTCCAGATCGGGTCGTGGTTTGGGATGCTCAACGTGATAGGGAAGCTTTACAGTTTCTTCGGTGCCTACCTCGCCAGTCATCTTCAGGGCGCCATGCTCAAGTGCATGACCAAAAACCGGTGAAAGTCTGGCTTCGGCCCATTCTATTTTATGTACCAGGCTGTTGGCAAACGGGCTCTGCTGCGTTTTTTCGCCTAATTTGTTGGCAAAAGGTAACAGCATAAATATAGTAGCAATCAATGCTGCCCAGAGCATGCCAATAAATACGCCTGGAATTACACCGAAGATCTTATTAAGGATATGCCGGTGCGTACTCAGTGGAATTTTAGCCAACAGGTAATAGATCAGCGTATCCAGCAATAGCCGGAACACCACGACTAAAACAATAAATGCAATAGGAACGGCCCATATACCTAAAGACGATACAAATTTATCAAGCAGCAGGCTAAAGGGTTTATAGGCGACAAAGGCGAGCACAAAGCTGCCAAACCACGACGCCAGGTCAAAGGCAGATAGTATAAACCCGCGCTGCACAGCCGACCAAACCGACATGAATACTACCAGAATCAATAATAGATCGACAAGATTCATAGCTGATAGATATACAATGTAATTTTACGCTTGTTCTGCGGCTGTAGCAGTTCACCCAAGTTTAAAACAGTAACTTACAAAACGACCATGATGCGCCAGCGACAGCAGGATATTCGTTTCGCCTGTTTCGGTTGCCACTAACGGGTAGCCCACATGGCTTTTGTTGAAATGGAACTGTTGCCCCGGTAAAAAGGCCTTTAACCGCTCCAACACTAGTGACCGCACCGCTGCCGACTGGCTTTCGGCTGACTGATCTGCTACATCTCTAATGCCCCAATATACGTTTTTAAACTCATCCTCATCAGCAACAACGGTGGCAATAAAATCATTGGTGATCAGTGATCTGAAAAACAGTGTAGTGTCTGCAAATAGCGCCTGACCGGCAAAAAAGTTTTCCGGAGTAATGTTATGTTCCCGGAGTGGATAGGCGTCCTCAATGGCCATGCTTTTTTGGGGCACAGCTGTCAATGTAACCGGAATTTTAACAGGCGCAAATATGAGATCAGGCTTAAGCCGCTTAAAGTATTTATAGCAAGCTTCTTTCACTGTCCATAACAACCACACGTAACGATCGAGGGGGAGATCATGCGGGATGGCCTGCAGCTCGGCAAGCGTTATGATCTTAGCGTAGAATCGGGATTGATTAGTGCGATCTGCATCTGTCAGATTCAAATCCACTATATCATTCCCGATACTTAACATGTTTTATTGCTGTTGCAATCTTTCCTGTATAACGTCGATGCAGCTACCTACATTGGTCATTTTTTCGGCAGCATCATAATCTATCTCGATGTTATATTTTGATTCGGCATCTATAATAATATCAACTAAGTTGGCGGAGTTAATCTTCAGGTCCTGCAACAAATCGGTTTGCTCGTTAACGCCAGCCAACAGTTCTTTATTGGTGGTATACGGAGCGAGCACTTTTTTCAGTTCGTCTAAAATATCTTGTCTGGTCATTATTTTTCAAATTTCGAAAATAGTAAACAACTGTTTACATCGCCAAATCCAAAATTTGCTTTGGCTACAATGTTTATATCTTTTTTAACAGCCGTTACGGGTAGTTGTTCTGCATCGGCAATTTCCAGAATCTCCGGATTCGGATCTTCCAGGTTAATAGTAGGATGTACAAACCCATGCTGGATCTGCAACACCGACGCTACCGATTCAATAGATCCAGCAGCACTGAGGCAATGCCCGATCATGGATTTTAGTGAATTGGTTACGGGAAAATCTTTACCGCGGCGGTTTAAAGCCTTAGCCCAAAACTCTATTTCATACTTATCGGCATTGGTAGCCGTCAAGTGGCCGCTGATCAAATCGATCTGTTCAGGTTTTACGTTTGAAAGTCTCAGCGCATCCTCAATGCATCGGATCACGCCAGCTGGATTGGCCGCAGTCATGGTGCCACCGTTGCGCTGGCCGCCGGCATTGGTTGCCCCGCCTAAAACCTCGGCGTAAATTTTAGCTCCTCTTGCAAGGGCAAAATCCAGGTCTTCCAAAACAAATGCTCCCGCGCCAGAGCCGGGCACAAAGCCGCCAGCCGTAGCACTCATTGGGCGCGAAGCTTTTTCGGGCTGATCATTGAATTTGCGGGAGAGTACCCGCATAGAATCAAATGCGCCAAAAACGTAAGGGTCTACATGTTCGCAGCTGCCAACCAGCATCCGTTGGGCGTAGCCATGTTTAATGTATTCATAGCCCATCAATATAGCCTGGGTGCCCGTTGCACAGGCGGCAGAGTTGGTAATCACCTTATTGCCCAAACCCAACCTGCCTACAATGTAGGAGGTAACGCCACTGTTCATGGCCTGCTCTACTACTCTCGAACCTAATTT
>Ga0157369_10000771_pt1 | contig 41450 bp, 77 predicted proteins | sample C25metaG_FD_113461 | JGI IMG/M metagenome (GOLD analysis project Ga0157369, IMG submission 113461) | Corn rhizosphere microbial communities from Kellogg Biological Station, Michigan, USA - C2-5 metaG | ecosystem: Host-associated > Plants > Roots > Rhizosphere > Soil | place: USA: Michigan... | reverse complement strand
TCCGGTAACCGGCGCGTTCAAGGGGTCCGGTCAGGTCGTCAACGTAGTCGTAGCCGCAGAATGCTTCGTGGCTGCTTCCGTAGGGCGTGCATGTGCATTCCCCGACTTCGAGCAGGAGCATCCCGTCATTGATGACAAGCTTGTCATTGTCGATGGTTGGAGGCTTCCGGTAACCAGCAGCCAGGATCGCGTCAGCAAGGGGGCCGTACGCATACTGCCTCCCGTTGCGTAGAAAGTGTCCGGACCCGTCAGAATCGGCTATCAATTTCGTCAGTTCGTCGCGCTCTGTTGGCGCGGTGGTTTGTTCGCTCATACACGTGAGTCTACCTTTCTTGGTTGGTGATGTCACCAAGAAAGGTAGACGGGTTTGTGGGCTCTGCTCATTGGGGTGTTACAGCAGAGACAACAAAAGACTGGTTAGGCGACGAGTAAAAGACCGGCTGCACGTAACGGGCGGATGGGTGGCGGCGCACCACGTTGCGCCTCCACCGTCCCCACACCAATACAGAACCTGCCGCACACCTCGAAAATGGTTTGTTCTTCCGGGGTCAACGAGAACACCCTGGCATAGAGAAGATCCTCATCAACGTCCAACGCGTCCGCAATATCAGCCGCGTTCGTGTGCCTAGTCATCGCCGCCAAAAACGCCGGGAACGGGATCAACCTACGCGCCGTCAACCTCTCCACAGCAATCTCACGCTGCAACCTTTGCACCAACGAAACAGCCGGCCCATGCCCAAGGAGCTTATGCGTCAACTCATGCTCAAACGTGCACCGCTGCGACCTGTTCGGCATCCTCTTATCCACATAAATGTTCCCCGTCTCGTGGTCGTAATACCCACAAACCCCAGCGGGAAGGTCAACATACAACGCCGTACTACCCATGGAAGCCCCAGCCTCTCCAAGAACCAAAATGCTTGAACCTCAAAGAGAACACGTGCCTGTGACATTAATCCACTTCTCCGGCGTGTTAGTCCAACGACACGATTAACTTACTTCCGGGTAGCTTTCCTGGGGTCTACCTTCTTACCCCCACGCGGGGTATGCGCCGCAAGGTCATACGCGTTCTGATGCGACACCTGCGCCGGGGTCCCCTTGAAGTCGGCCCCTCCACTAGCCAACTTCGACTCAGGCGCGGTCGGCTTTTCAGTATTCACTTCAAGCGGGGCGCCTGTGATCTGCTCGGCAGCAGCCACAAGCAGACGCAGCTCACCCATCCGCTTTACCAACTCGACCAGGAGTTCGTCCGTAGTCAGCTCGGACGCCGCGGAAACGGGTTCTTCCTTCTCCCAATCGCGCATCGTGTCAAACGTGACTTCATCAGGTTGCTTGCCGAGCGCGGCTGTCATCGATCCGTCCTTCCACATGAGAAGGTCCTCGATCAGGGAACGGTTGGTCGCATTCGGCATGGTCCTACCCAGCTCAAACTGACTTAACGTTTTGTAGTTCTTCATACCAGCCGCCGTAGCTGCCTTTTCGACGGACGTGTAACCAAGTCGTGCCCGCTCGGCACGGACCATACGGCCCAGGTGGGCGACTATCTCTGAATGGGTGCTCATAACCCAAGCCTTCCCTTGTTATTCGAATGTAGAGCAACACGTAATCGGTGCCTGACTTTTTGGTAGTGAATACCTGCTCCGCACTCACCTAACCGTCAGTTACTACCTGCTGCTGACACCAACACTCGCAAACTTTTCTGAGTAACAGCAACATCCCCATGCGGAAACACGCGGCCAGAAAACCGGAAAAACACGGGTGTAAGTACCACCAAAAATCCGCGCCAATTAAGGGAACTAGGCTTAGTTGGGGTTTGTTACCACCAAGAGTGCTTGACTTTTTCTGAGTGTTACTCCTAAAGTTGGTGACATGAGCACACCACTAAGGGGAAGGCCCCGAACCCGCATCCCAGCCCCCATCGAACCCGAGAACCAGAGAGTCGGAGACACTCTCGCAGCTTTGCGAGAACTTGCCGGCGGAATGTCCCAAGACGAGCTGGCCAAGCACCTCGACATCTCTCGCTCTTACGTCGCCCAAATCGAATCCGGATACAAGCGGCTCCAGAACAAACATCTGTACGCAGCAGCTCGGGTATTCAACGTGAAGATCACGGCTATCAAAATCCCCGAACCCGAGCAGCCAGCACTCTTGGTGGCGGTGGCATGAGGGCGACGCTTGAAGAGCGCTTCTGGTCCAAGGTCAACAAGACCGAAACTTGCTGGATCTGGAATGGCGCGAAGGACTCCCACGGATACGGGTCGTTCGGAGTCGACAGGAAGATGAAGATAGCTCACCGGTTAGCTGTCAGCCTCTCAGGCCTCGAACTAGCCCCCCAGCTTGACCACATCTGCCATAACCGCGCTTGCGTTAACCCCGCGCATCTCCGCCCTGTAACTCACAAGCAGAACCAAGAGCACAAAAGCGGGGTCCAATCCAACAACTTGTCCGGGTACAGAGGCGTGTCTTATCGCAAGCGGGATGGCAAATGGCGGGCACTCGTGATGCACAACTGGAAGCCGATTCATCTGGGGTATTTCGACACCCCCGAAGAGGCAAACGAAGTTGTTGTCGCTAAGCGGAACGAACTCTTCACTCACAACGACGCCGACCGCAGCGCCGCATGACCACCGCAGAATCGCTCACTAAAGGAACCCTCATGAGCAACCGAATCACCCTTGATCAGGCCGCCAAATTGACTGACTTCGTTACCAGCGTTCGCCCCGAATGGTCCGCCTCACAGCTCCTTGGACTGCTCCAGAACCACACTTACGGGTTCAAAGGCTTCCCGCAGGTTGATGCTGCGGAATTGTCCGAGCGGCTTATCGGCGCAGCATTCGACCCAGAGCAAGGCGAGCCCACCCAACTCATCGCAGCATGACCGACCTTGAGCCCGTCTACACGGTCACCCAAGTAGCCGAATGGCTCCAATGCTCCAACAACCAAGTCACCACCCTCGCAACCAAAGAAGACTGGCCCCGCCTCAAAGTCGGCAACAGGATCCGCTTCACCCAAACCCACCTCACCGAAATCCTGGCCCGACTCCAAACAGCCCCCACCACAGAGCAACCCCGCACCAAGATCGGCTCCCGATCCCGAACCCCAAGGAACACCAAATGAGCGACCTCCTAGACCCCGCAACCTACGGCAACCCGGACCGCCGCGAGTTCTTCCGCAGCCTCGGATTCCCTTACATCGAACCGTCGTTCGGTAAGCACGCCGGCGACTGGACACCCGAAGAACTCATTGAACAGCGGATCGCATACCCGACCACAGCCCCAGTCATGCCAGCAGGGTTCGGCAAACACCGCGCCACCCGCTACCCCAACAGCTCCTTCAACGTCGTAGAAGACGGGCAACGCGACCAACTCAAAGCAGCACGCCTCGCACGGAGAGCAGCATGAGCCAGGACCAAGGAACCGCAGCCATCAAAGCCATGGCGGACATCCAACAGCAAGTAGACGTGTTCATGCGCGGCCAATCCACGCCCGTAACCGTCCTCATGAACATCTGCCAAATCGTCGGCACCTACCAAGGAGAAACACGATGAGCCAGCTTCAGAAAGTGTCACAAGCACTCCGATTCCATTCAATCGCTGGCCTGTCTGCCGGGACTCACGCGGCCTGCCAATGCGAACGCCGGTGGATCCCACTGGACGAGTTCACGGCGCATCAGATCGAAGCAGTTCTCGAAGCACTAGGAGACGAACAGTGACCCGCCACCGCGAACCCCGCGACTGCTTCTACTACATGCAACGCGAAGACGACGAAGCCCAACAACAAACCAAACATGAGAACGACGCAGATTCAGTCCGAAAGGGAGAGCAATGAAAATCCACTCACTCCGCGCAAACCCCAACAAACCATCCGTCGTCAAGGAATACGGGTACTGGTGGGCGCGCACAAGGAACACCAACGGCGGCTGTGCGATGAGCGCTCATGCAACCCAGGAACAAGCATTCAACGCGGCGCAGAAGATGGCGGTCGAATCATGAACCGGCAACCAATTCGCTGGAACCGTGACGCGCTCGAAGCCCTCCAAGAAACCGCGCTCGGCGTCCTCATCCTCGTGGTCATGCCGCTCTCCGCCCTCGTTATCGCCGCGTCCATCGGGAGCATGCAATGACCGTCCAAGCAGGCACCGAACTCGACCTGGACCTAGCCGCACTCGTTGGTGAGATGGAAGCACCGCCCTGCGAATCGAACGGTCATGGCCTCGCCGCCGCATACGGTCACCACGGAGGCAACGCAACCCACTACGTGAAATGGGTTGAGCCATGTGGAACAAGCGTGAAGGCCTACTGCACAACGGTCATCAAGATGATCGAGAGCAATCTCCCGTTCCGCTGCAAGGACTGCGGTTATGTAGCCCCAGCCGCCGAATGCGCAACAATCCTGGGTCCGGTGAACCAATGAGCTTCAACCCAGCCCCCAACCAACACGAGCGCTGCACAGGGACCCGCGAATACGTTGGCCCGTTCCCCGTAACAACCACCAAACACCACCCCACCTGCACCAACCCCAACACAGACAAAGAAATGAGAACCCGATGAGCCTCGAACTGATCCCCTCCAACACCAACTACACCCCGCAAGCCATCTTCGCCCCACACCGCCAAGCACTCCTCAACCACATCCCCCCAATCCAAGACGAAACCGAAGACCTCGCACGCCGCCGCATCAAACGCCTCGCCCCCACCCTCGAAGCCATGATCTTCGGAAACGTCGCATGACCCCCGACCAGTTCTACGCCGAAGAACACCGCAACCTACTCGCAGCTTCGAACGCCAACCTCGCCGCCACAGTCCGCAACCGGCACAACCCCGACTGCGCCTGCCACCAAGACCAAGCCATCACCAAAACCATCCCCACCCAGGAGCAAGAATGACCGCCGCCGTAGCCGAGTCAGCAAGCAGCCTCCACACCTACAACAACATCGCGCAAGGCACAGACGAATGGTTGGCCCTCCGCTGCGGCACCCTCACCGCATCAGTCATCGGCCAACTCATCACACAAGGATCACCCGACGCACTAGCTGTTGACTGCCCGCGCTGTGAGTCCCCAGCCGGAAGCCAGTGCATCAGCGCAGCCCGCAAGATACCAACCCCCATCAAAACCGCACACGACGAACGCGCCGCCGAAGCAGCACAGCTACCGCCCATCCTCAAAGTAGTCAGCAACGACTACTCACGGGCCCTCACCCTCTCACTCGTAGCCGAACGCATCACCAACTACGTCGAACCCATCACCATCAGCCGAGACATGGAACGCGGCACGCTGGACGAACCCTACGCCCGAGACATCTACTCCGAACGCCACGAACCAGCGCATGAAGTCGGGTTCATGGTCCGTGACTTCGGCTGGGGACGTATCGGCTACTCCCCTGACGGTTTGGTAGGTGATGACGGGCTACTCGAAATCAAATCACCAAAGCAAAAGAAGCACCTCGCCACGATCCTGGCCGATGAAGTACCACCCGAACACATGGCCCAATGCCAGACCGGGCTGTTCGTGTCAGGCCGCAAATGGATCGACTTCATGTCCTACCGCGGCGGGATGCCACCGTTCGTGAAACGCGTCCTCCCCGACCCGGCATGGCAGGCCGCAATCCTCGAAGCCGCCCACGAATTCGAGAACACAGCCGCTGTCATGATCGGCAACTACCGCCTCGCCACCGCAGGCAAACCAACCACAAAGCGAATCGACCACTTCGCGGAAATCGAGTTCTAAACATGGACATGACAGCAACCATCGCCCCAAAGTCAGACCAGCTCAACGCCGACGACCTGATCAGCGGACCAGTCACCGTGACCATCCAGGAAGTCGTGCAGGGCAACGCCGAACAGCCCGTAGACGTTCGCCTAGTCGAATACCCCGGACGCGCCTACCGACCCTCCAAGTCCATGCGCCGCGTCATGGTCATGGCATGGGGCCCCGAAGCAGCCGCCTACACAGGCAAGCGCCTCACCCTGTTCCGCAACCCTGACATCACGTTCGGCAGGGACAAAGTAGGCGGCATCGAAATCAGCCACCTATCCGGCCTCGACAAACCCCTCACCGTCGCACTCACCGCAACACGTGGGAAACGAAAGAACTTCACCGTCCAGCCCCTCTCAGCACCAGCACCAGCCCGCGACTTCCTGGCAGAAGCGCAACTAGCAGCCGGCGACACCGACTCACTACGGGCCCTATACACCGCAGCACAACAAGCAGGCGCAACACCCGAAACCCTAGCCGCCATCTACAAACTCGCCACCCCCAATGAAACGCCTACCGCGTAATCGCTGCAATTGCGGCAAGGTCAGATCATCCAGCCTCGCCTCATCCCGCCTACTCCACGCCCGCATATGGGCACGAGAAGGCGGCGAACCAAACCCACGCTTCTACCAATGCCGATTCAACTACTGGCACTGGACACGCGAAGAACTACGCACCAGTCACCGAAAGGCCGCTTAATGCAGCACAAGACCGAGGAGCAACGGTTCTGGGAAAAGGTTGATACTTCTGGCGAGTGCTGGACTTGGACCGCAGGAACAAAGACCGACGGCTACGGCATGTTCTACACACAATCCCACAGCAACCTATCGCACAGGTTCTCCTACCAGCTAGCCCACGGAGACATACCTCCGGGTATGGAGATTGACCACATGTGCCACAACCGGCCATGCGTCCGCCCTGACCACCTCAGAGCGGTAACACACAAGAAGAACACCGAGAACCGCAAGGGCGCACAGTCAAACAGCAAGTCTGGCGTTCGAGGGGTCTGCTGGAACCCTCACGCGAAGAAATGGCAGGCCAGGGTCTGGCATCACGGCAGGGCTATATCCGCTGGCTACTTCACAAATCTTGAAGACGCTGCAATTGCGGTGCAGGCCAAGCGCAATGAAATTTACAACACCAACAAGGAAGATTCCTAACCACATGGCGAACGAACTATTCATCACAATCATTGGCCGGCTAACCCAGGACGTTGAACTCAGGTTCACGCCCAACGGTGCAGCAGTAGCGAACCTCACCATCGCCCAAAACGCACGCTACTTCGACAAACAAACAAACGAGTGGAAAGACAAGCCAGGTAACTTCTTCCGCTGCACCATCTGGCGGGAAGCAGCAGAAGCAGCCGTCGAGTCGTTGCGAAAGGGATCCGCTGTCATCGCATACGGCGAAGTGACCTCCCGCTCCTACGAAACCAAAGAAGGCGAGAAACGGACCGTCCAGGAAATCGAACTCTCCAACATCGGCGCGGACCTCCGCTGGGCAAACCCCCGCCCAAAGACGCAACAACCCGCACAACAAGACCAATGGGGCGGCGGCGGTTTCAACAACGCCAACCCTGATCCTTGGGCCGCTCCGCAATCATCCGAAGTCCCCTTCTAGGCAAACCCCTCGGTGCGCTGCCGTCTACTCCCGGCAGCGCACCACCACCCCCAGGAGCAACCCATGAGCTTCAAAGACAGCATGGCCGACAACGTCAAAGCCCTCCGCATATGGCACCAACAACACCACCACTCCACCACCTGGGCCTCATGCCCACACTCCCCCTGCAACGTCACCACACCAACATTCAGGACCAACTGGGACCAGCCATGAGTATCCAAGCCAGATCCAAACCCTACCCAACCAAAACAAAAGACACATACACCTGCCAACGATGCGGCATCCAAAGAACCCGCCACACCCGCAACAAACCCACCCACTGCCTCGACTGCAAACCATACAAAAAGGATGGATAACCAATGACCTTTTACGAATACGGCAAAACCATCACACCACTCCAACGCCGCAACGAAACCCGCCAACGCGTCCTCCAAGAAGCCGCCGAACTTGCCCGACTCGAAGCGCAACTACAAGCCCGACTCGAAGCCACCCGCAACCAACTCGCCGGCATACCCATCCGCACCTACAAACCCACCGAAGAAGCCCTAGCCTGGCGCGACCGACCCAACAAACCCGCACTCCCCGAACCGCGACACGGCGGACCAGCAGGCCTACGAGCAGCAGCACAAGAAGCAGCCGGATGGGACACAACCCACCGCCGCGGAACCTGGCAACAGAAAGAAGCAGCGTGACCGCCGCCTCTGATCATGAGCGTCGGCAGTCACGCAAGCAAGCCGACCAAGCCCGAAAACAGGCCATGCGGGAACAACGCGAACGCAAGAAAGCAGGTGGATAGTGGCACGTAAGAAAGACTGGCGTCAGATGACAACAGCCGAGTTCGTGGAAGAGTACAGTCGGGTCAACCCGCCGCGGGCCGAAGGACCGGTGCCGCACTACAGCCGAGGACGCAACCTGCACTCCCAACGCTACCTCGTTGGCTGGGAAGACGGGATTGTTAAGGTCGGCTCAACCTCCCATGGCCGGCAACGATGGGGCAAGTTCCTTAACCGTGGGGGAACAATGCTTGATCTCGCCTACTACGCCGACCTTAGCGACGATCTGCGCGGCGAAATGTGGCTTGAACGGCAAATCAGAAACCAGTACCCGCCAGCATTCCAGCACAAAGAGCAATCCTTACCATACCTCGGGCCAAGTGGCGGAGGGTACCTAGAATGCTTCGCCGTTCCAGTCGAAGATTGGCCCAAGATCATCGAACTAGCAAGGACAGAAGATGCCCTGGTTTAACGCCGATGACAAGATGCACGGCCACCCCAAAGTAAGGGTCGCCGGCTTGGAAGCTATCGGGCTGTGGGTGGTGTGTGGGACGTACTGCACCGACTACCTCACAGACGGACGCGTACCGTCCTGGTACGTCCTCTCATGGCCCAAAGGCAAGCAACTAGCCGACAAACTCATCAAGTCCGGGTTCTGGGAAAAAGCCGACGATGACTACCAATTCCTTTCGTGGGACGAGTACCAGCGCACTAAGGAAAAGGTGTTGGAGGACCGGAAGGAAGCGCGGGACCGGATGGCTAAGTACCGGGCTGAGCAGGCGGAGAAGAAGAAAGCCGCGAAGGCCGAGTAATGGTGAACGTTCGTAATGTGTTCGCCCGAACAAACGTGGAACGTGCGCAGAACAAACGGTGTTCGTTCAACTGCCCAATACCAAGACCAAGACCAAGTACTTATAACTCGCCTTCCAGCCCTTCCGGGCTTTCAAAAACGGTAATGAAACTTTTTCATCATTCGTCACCTAAGTTAGCTGGTCAATGATGATGCTTTTTGGCCAAGAGGAAGCGAAGAAGATCGCGTTCGTAGTCCGGTGTTTCCGCCCGGATTGGGATCATGGCGGGGTTATGAGGTTCTTGCAGGAATTAGCTCTTGAGGGGTTGCATGTGGCGGTTGCTGGGAAGGCTGCGGTTCGTGCGGCTCAGGATCCTAAGGCTGGGACTCCGAAGGCTATTACGTGGTCTAAGTACCGGGCCGACCCTGTAGCGGTGGCGGGCCCGAAGGATCCGGGGCAGAGGCGTTGTGTTGAATGCACACGACTCACGCCCACGGAAACGATGACGAAAACAGAGCATGGATGGACATGCCAGGACTGCCAGGGAGGCAACTGAATGGTTCGGTCTAGGGCTAGTGCGAAGGCGGCGGGCAGCAGGCACGCTAGGAGCATCGCTGATTACCTGCAAGCCAATGTGTCGCGGTTCGTGGACAAGATGCCGCTGTACGGGGCTAAGGACCGTGGGGATGTGGCGAACGTGGAAACCTTCAATGAACTCCCTGTAGCGGTGGAAGCGAAGGATTATGGGGGCAGGTTGGAGGCTGGGACGTGGTTGAAGGAAGCCAGCGCCGAGCGGATCAACTTGGGGGCTGTGGCTGGTGTGGTGATTGCTAAACGCCGCGGCGTGACTGATCCTGGCTCGCAGATTGTGCTCATGGAAGTCCGGGATTTGGTGGCTATTTTGACTGGTAAAAGGCCGGATTAGTTCTACTATTCTTGGTGCTTTTGTTCACCATCTTTGGTAGAATTAGGTGTATCGGCCCGGTAGTTGAGCATCCCGGACCCCGAGCACATAAGAAGCCCACCATGAGCGCAACAACCCTACGAGAACTCGCCGGCATCGTAGACGGCCTGGACGAGGACCATCATGACTATCGGGAAGTCCGGGCCGCGAAACGCCTGATCCACGACCTACTCAAAGACGCAGAGGACCACACATGAACACGTACCGAGTGCCCCTTGAAGTAACAGCGACTAACTATGTGGAGGTTGAGGCAGACGATTTTGAGTCGGCGATTGAAGCAGCCTTTGCGGTTGGGGCTCCTGGGCTGATGAACCTCGATCACACTTACCCCGATGTCAGCGATCTTGAAGTTCCAGATTGGTACACCGAGGAATACGCGAACGACATTGCATCATGATCACCGCACACACCATCGCAAAAGACCAGGAGCAAGAAATATGAGCGATCTGCCTGCCGAAGCAGTCGAAGCCGCAGCCAAGGCTTGGGATAAGAGCATGGGCGACCGATACGGCTCCGAAGCCGCTGAAGAGCTTTCAGGTGAGGTGAAATTGATACTGGAAACCGCGATCCCTATAATCGCTCAGTCCATGCGGGATCAGCGTCACGGCTGGTGCCTTGACGACGCGGGCCGTTACTGGATCAAGCGCACCCTGCATGAACTAGAAGAACTGGTGTCTGGGCCTAAGCCGTTCTACCCGAGGGAATCATGACCGCCCCTGACCCACTTCCGAACGCCCCGATCTTGGCCCGGAAGCTCGCCAACCTCCCACCCCAACAACTCCACCAAATCCTCCAAACGAAAGAAGGCACAGGCAAATGAGCGAGAACGCAGGCAACACCCACGTAGCCACAGCCAAGTTCCGCCAAGAAGGCGTTCACGAGTGGCAATCAGAGCAAGGCATAACAGACGCGACTCTGATCGCCGCAGCACTTGATGCCCAGACCGAAGCCACCCTTGCCCTCACCTACGAGCAGCGCACCGCCAACCTCATAGAGCTTGCCCGTTCGGATCGCGTTGGCGGCTATGTGGCTCACCGCGATCTTTGGGGAACAATCGAGGCGCGGCTGGGCCAGTGAAGCCCCAATGCCCATCGTGCCGTCACTACCACGGCCAGGACCGGTGCACAGCAACCATCTACCCCAACCAACATGCCCAACGATGCCACTGCCAACACACAACCAGGAGCGAATGAATGACTGAGCACCAGCACGAGAGATGGCAGCTAAGGCCAAGTGCTAAAGGGGGCGTCTACTGCGCGGCTTGCGGCGACCATGTTGACGCCCCCACCACAGTGTTGAATCAGGTGCTGGCGAACGTTAAGGGCAATGTATGAGCCAGTGCAAGTGCGGCACCTCAACCACTGATGGCATCTGGCTTTGCACGCCGTGCAGTGACGCGTTTGAGGTTCGGTTGGGTCAGGTTGCGGGGATCGTGGCTGAGGTCGTGGAGCTGGTGCCTCGTCTGACGTTGACGGCGACGTATGGTGAGCGGATGGGCGGGAGTCGAGCTTTGCACGCGCCGGCTCCCGTGTCAGTGGATGCTGTGTCGGCGTTGGATGAGTTGCAACGGTTCCTGCTGAACACGGCCCTCCGTATCGCGTCCCTCACGAATCCGTTGCATGGGCGCGGTTCCGGTGACGTAGCCGATTATTTGGCCGGGAACATGCGCCGCCTCAAAACCCTGTCGAATATCCACGACATCATGACACGGCACGACAAGCTACTCCGCGCATGTGAACACGCCGCCCGGTTGCTCGAACACAAACAGTTCGCCGGGACATGCCAAACCGAATCATGTGGCACCGACCTATTCACCGAACAAGGCTCAAACCACGCTAGATGCAAAACGTGCGGGACTGAGTACGAAGCCATCCAGGAATGGCGTGACGGCGCAAAAGCCTACGCACAGCAACAGGACGACAACACCATCGGATACCCGCAAGCGCTGTCCCAACGACTCGCTAAGGTCCACGGTGTTGACGTTGGGGCTGACTACATCCGGGTCCTAGCCGACCGCGGCGTGTTGGTCAGGGCCAACCCGGAACGCGGCACGGACGGCAAAAAACTCAGGGCAATGTACCGCTTGGGAGACATAAAAACCATCCTCAAAGGAAGCAGAGCAGCATGACTGAGGACGTAGTCAACCACCCGAAGCATTACACCGGGCATCCCAGTGGTGTTGAGTGCATCCAAATCACCGAACACATGGGGTTCAACCTCGGCAACGCGCTCAAGTACATTTGGCGGTGCGACCTCAAGAAAGACGCCATCGAGGACCTGGAGAAGGCGAAGTGGTACATCGAACGGGAGCTTCAAAAGCGTCGCGCCACAGCATAATCTACCTTTCTTGGTGTACGCGTTGACCAAGATACACCAATACTGTTATGCTGAAGCATAGCGATAGTTTCATAGGTACAAAGCCCCTACCACTGGTGGGGGCTTTCCTCATGCCAGGAGCAAGCATGGCCGCTGACCTCGACAAACAAACCCTCCACCACCAGCACACATGTGACAGGTGCGGGGCTAGGGCGTACGTGCACGTGGTCATCGAAACCGGGAAACTAACCGAGACCGGGTACATGGCAGACGGCCAACTGTTCCTATGTGCGCACCATTCGCGGGAAGTGATCCCAATACTCAAGTCACGCGGCAATATCCTCCATCTCATTGATGAGACGCGCTTCTTGCGTGAGCATGTGGCGGACGACAAACACGTCAACTGAATAAAGGAATTCCGCGATTGATCCTCGCGGAGTAGAGAGCCCCACTGTCCTTAGCGGTGGGGCTCTCGCATTTCTAAGGAGAATGCAATGACACGAATCTGCTCGGTCTCCGATTGTGGGCGTATCCACTATGGGCGCGGATGGTGTGGAAAACACTACCTGCGCTGGCGTGACACGGAATCACCCACAGGATCCAGGCGGCGTTCCTCGGAGCAGCGCTTCTGGGAGAAGGTCAACAAGACCGAAACCTGTTGGTTGTGGACCGGCGCCCCCAATAAGCGTGGCGGATACGGAACCTTCAAACCTACGGGCGATCAACCCGTTGCCTATGCGCACCGATTCGCCTACGAACTCCTTGTGGAGAAAGTTCCATCAAGCGTCCAACTTGATCACATCTGCCACACCCCACTCTGCGTGAATCCGGACCACCTACGTCCGGTGGGTCACAAGGAGAATGCAGAGAACCATCAGGGCGCACTTAGAACAAGCAAGACCGGCATCCGCGGGGTTTACAAGCATTCATGCGGTAATCGCTGGCATGTTCAAGTCCGACACAACGGGCGTACCTACAACGGTGGCCTGTTCGTTGATATTCGCGATGCTGAGGCATCTGCGATTGCTCTGCGAAACAAGCTTTTCACCCACAACGAGTTTGACCGAGTTGCGGCCTAAGGAGGAACACATGGCGTACAAACACACGCCCAGCCTCCGACAAGTAGCCGAAACCGCAGACGCCGAGTTGTTGACCGGCTGCTACACCACACTCAACACCGCCCTAGACGGCCTACAAACCCAACCAGCCCGAACAGCAATCATCCGGGCACTCCAAAACATCAACGGCGCCCGAAAAAACATCGGACCCCGATAAAGCTTGGCCTCGCTGGTAAAGCGTGGTGACGCACCCCAAAGGGTTTCCACCACGTCAAGCCCTAACTGCTGCTCATCAGGAATGGGCTGCCAGCGAGGTCAATAACAGTCCCGGAAGCCTCTGCTAATTAGCAAGCCGAACGGCGGTGAGCCATCACCGAAGCTGTAGACGTACAGCAAATGGCAGGGCTGTAGCTCAGGGATGAGCAGCGACGAGAGTCGAAGGCCGGGTTCGAATCCCGGAAGCCCACGAGACAGCGAACACCCCCAACAAACCACAAACGAGCGAGTGGGCCGAGCAAGTACCTGTCACACCTTCACAACCCATGAGCAAGGGACAAGAGCATGAGCAGAGCCAAAGGCTGCATAATCAGCCGAGTAATGAACCAAGGCGACCACACCGACCGCGAAGCACTCCAAACCCTGCTCAACTCCAACACCCCACACATCAACGTCGCACGCACCCTCACCGACGCAGGCGTACCAATGTCAGAGCACACCATACGCAGACACCGCAAAGCCGACTGCTCATGCGGGTGGCTCTAAATGGGTGCCCTCGCGAAGAAACTCGCACCCAAGATCGCACCCGCCGCCGCCAAACAAGTCCGCATCCTCACCCTGGACATTGAAAACGCGCCAAACCTCGCGCACGTATGGGGACTGTTCAACCAGAACATCAGTCTCTCCCAGCTCCAAGAAACCGCGACCGTCATATCAGTCGCCGCGAAATGGTACGGCGACAAAGAAGTCCTGTTCTACAGCGACCACCACGACGGCCACACCGAAATGATCCACAAGATTCACGCGCTCGTGTCCGAAGCTGACCTGATCGTCGGGTACAACAGTGCCGGGTTCGACATGAAACACCTCAACCGCGAGTTCATCCTCGCCGGCTTCAACCCTCCCGCACCATACAAGAACGTGGACCTGCTCCTAACAGTACGTAAGCAGTTCAAGTTCTCGTCAGGGAAACTCGACCACGTTGCCCAACAACTCGGCCTCGGCAAGAAGACCAGCCACATCGGTCACGAACTCTGGGTCAAATGCATGGCCGGTGACGACAAAGCCTGGGACCTCATGCGCAAGTACAACATGCAAGACGTTGTACTCACCGAAAAACTCTACGACCGGTTACGCGCGTGGATCCCCAACCACCCACACCTCAGCATGTTCACCGGCGAGGAATGGGGATGCCCAGTCTGCGGCAACAAGGACCTATCCAAGTTCCGGGCAGGCACCTCATACGCCAACGTCCAGCGATACCGCATGTACCAATGCACGTGCGGGCACTGGGTACGCGGCACCAAGAAACTCCAAGACGCCACACAAACCAGGAGCGCACGATGAAGGCAAGAGTGTGCTGGAACGCAGGCCGAACCGAGTTCGGCAAGCGGGGATTAGACAACTTCCTCATCGGCGCGTCATGGTCACACTGGGGTAATTGGTCTAAACGCCAGACGCACATCTACCTCGGACTATGGACGCTCACCATTACCACGCCAAGCAAAGGCGGAAAGATCCGCAAGGACTTCTGATGAGGCGCCGATGGCTGCTGTACCACAATCCGCGCCGCTGGTTGCGGACGTGGAATATAGCCAAAGTCAAGAAAACCCGGCAATGGTTATTCGACAAAGCCTAGACAGTCAAGCCCATCCCCCAGGAGGTCGATTGTCTCCCGCGCAGGGTCAAGCGCACGCCCACGCTGAGAAGCAGTCGGCACATAACTGAATACTCCCGGTGTACATGAGCGCTGGGAGCAACGGCTGATAGTTCAATGGTGCAGCCCTACATATCGCCTTAGCACTGTGCGCACAGGTTGGCTAAGGGACTTACTGGACGGGTTCAGAACACTCCCTTTGGTGGGAGAGATACGGGTTCGAATCCCGCAAGCCGACGGACACCGCATAGCCGGGGCCCATACGGGCGGATTGCGGAGTACCAGCCCTGCTGACATAAGCATCTGACGGCGTGCTTATCGAGGGGCTGGCTACAACTTACAACCCTACTGACCTTTGGAGGCTGTGATGCTGACAGGGCAAGTAGGGCTCGTCACCGACAAGCGGCACTGGATGGGCCGTGCGATCCTCCGCATAACCGGATGGACCTACCATCACACCATCATCGCCACATCAGACAGCATGTGTGTCAGTGCCGAGCCTGGTGGGGTTAGGCGTCGTCCTATCACTGACTACACCAACATCATCTGGTCCCAGTACGCCATGACCGAGAAGCAAGCACACCTTGTTGCTGGGATAGCAGAACACTCCATCGGCGTACGCTACGACTACCTCGCATGTGCAGCACACGCAATCGCAGCCATAACACGAACAGACACACCAACCTGGGCGCAACGCTGGCTAGCTAACCGCGCACCCACAACCTGTAGCGCGTTGGCTCAAGTAGCTGTGGACGCGGCAGGGTTACGCACACCACGCGGCCCACTACCCACACCCAACGACTGGCACCTACACTTCCAGACGCGAGGATGGGCGTGATGCCACGCGCCAAGAAGATATGCGCCAAACCCGGATGCCCAGCCATCACGGACAGTAGCTACTGCACCGAACACACACGCGCCAACAACAAGGCACGAGGCAACAGCAACCAGCGCGGATACGGTGCACAACACCAACGCACACGCACAACACTAGACATCCGAGTACAAGCAGGACTCATCGACTGCGCACGATGCGGTCAACGCATCAAGCAAGGCGAGCCGTGGCACCTAGACCACGACGACGCAGACCGGGGCAAGTACATAGGCCCTAGTCATGCCTTCTGCAACACAAGCGCAGGCGGACGCAAAGCACACACACAACCCACCTAAACGGACCTCACAAAGGCACCCACACCCCCAGGGGAGGGGACCAAAAGGGGCCGCTGACCCAGACCGCCGGTGAGGGCTTTGTACCGTGCGGAGGGTTCAAACATTTCCGGAACGGCTTAGGGGGGCACTGTGGGTAGTGGTGGTTCTCGTAATCGTTCTGGGCCTTCTGTGGATCCTAAGTCGGGTCGTTCTGATGCGCGCGGGTTGAAGTTTTCGGCTTTGCCGCGCGAGGGTTTCCGGGGTGATTTTCCTGAGTTTCCTTTGCCGAATGCTTTGGGGCGTGAGGTTGAGGTTTGGGAGTCTGCTTGGCGGACTCCGCAGGCTGCTGCTTGGGCTGTTGAGTCTTGGCGGTGGCGGACGGTTGCGTTGTGGGTTCGTGTTTCGGTTCGTGTTGAGGATCCGGAGGCGCCGGCAGCGTTGTTAGGTCATGTTCATAGGTTCGCGGATCAGATTGGTTTGACTCCTGCCGGGATGAGAGAGAACGGCTGGGCGCTTGCTGCTGACGAAGTGCAAGAGAAGCGGGACGAGAAGCCTGCTGCTACGTCTCAGGCTGCGCCTAAGCGCCGTCTGAGGGCTGTCGGTGGAGACTAACGGATTCTTGGTGGATTTCCCCACGCTTGGGGATCTTCTGGATGCTTGGTATGAGCAGCATTGTCGTGTGCCTGATGGGTTTACTCGTGGTGCGGCGTTCAAGATGTCGGATTGGCAGTTTTGGTGCACGGCGAATCATTATCGGATCCGCCCTGATGCGTATTGGGATGCGGAGAAGCCGCTCCTGAACCAAGCGTTTGTGTATCGGCGCTCGCAGGTTGTTGCTCCACAGAAGACGGGCAAGGGTCCGTGGGCTGCTGCTACTACTACTGGCGAGGCTGTCGGGCCAACGATTTTCGCGGGCTGGGCTGAGGCGGGCGAGGTGTATTCGTGCGCTGATAATGGCTGCGGCTGTGGTTGGACGTATGAGTACATCGCTGGGGAGCCGAAAGGTGTTCGTCACCCGTCGCCGTTGATCCAGTTGACTGCTACGTCTGAGGATCAGGTAGATAACATTCTTCGCCCGTTGAAGGCGATGATCCGGCTTGGCCCGTTGTCTGATTTGTTGCTGATCCGTGAGGATTTCATCCGCATTGTGGGTGAGGGTGGCGATGAGGACATGGACCGTATTGATGCGGTTACGTCGAATGCGCAGTCGAAGCTTGGTAACCCGATTTCGTTTGCTTTTCAGGACGAGTCTGGCCTGTATACGAAGACGAACAAGATGATCAAGGTTGCTGAGACTCAGCGTCGTGGTGCTGCTGGTATGGGTGGCAGGACGATTGAGACTACGAACGCTTGGGATCCGTCTGAGAATAGTACGGCGCAGCGGACGTTTGAGTCTCAGTCGAAGGATGTTTTCAAGTTCTTCCGTCAGCCTCCCCCGCATCTTTCGTATGGGAATAAGCGTGACCGGGCTCTGATTCATAAGTACGTGTATGAGGGTTCGCCTTGGGTTGATTTGAACTCTATTGAGGGTGAAGCGTCTGAGTTGATGGAAACGGATCGTGCGCAGGCTGAGCGGTTCTTTGGTAATCGGTTGGTGTCTGGTTCTGGTGCTTGGTTGAAGGATGGTGCCTGGGATGCCGCGTTTGCAGGAGTGGTTGCCGAATCCGCCTGATGGTTCACAGATTTGTCTTGGGTTTGATGGTTCGTTGAATAACGACTGGACCGCGATTCAGGCTGAGACGATTGATGGTTTCACGTTTACTCCGCGGTATGGGCCTGATAGTAGGCCGGCGATTTGGAACCCGCAGGAGTGGAACGATGAGATTCCCCGGTCTGAGGTTCACGCAGCGGTTGATGAGCTGTTCACTCGGTATAAAGTCGCGCGGTTCTACTGTGACCCGGAGGATTGGTACTCGGAGATTGGTGATTGGGCGTTGCAGCACGGCGATGAGCACGTGTTTGAGTGGCCAACGAACCGCATCAAAGCCATGTACGCGGAGATTAAGCGTTTCGAGATTGACCTTTCCACGAAGCGCATCACGCACGATGGTTGCCCGATTACTGCTATTCACATGGCGAATGCTCGTAAGGCTGCGAAGCCGAACCAACAGTATGTGCTGATTAAGCCTGCCGATCACCAAAAGATCGACGCTGTTATGGCCCGGATCCTTGCGCATACTGCTGCGTCTGATGCCCGTGAGGCTGGCTGGTCCGATGAAGAACAAGACAACCGTATTTTTTCGTTCCGTTAGGGGGCCATTGTGGCTTTAAGCCGTGATGAGACTGACCTGGTTTCAGGCCTTACTAATGATTTGGCTGTTTTGGCTACTGAGGATACCCGTCTTGACCGGTATTACGAGGGGTCGCAGCGGCTTGAACATATTGGGTTGGCTGTTCCTCCTGAGTTGCGCCGTTTTGAGACGTTGGTGAACTGGAATCGTACTTCGGTGGATTCTGTTGTTGACCGGTTGAAGATGCGTCGGTTCTTTTTGCCTGGTCAGGAGCAAGCTGCTAAGGCTTTGCGTGAAGGTTGGGATGCGAACAACCTTGATTCTGAGTCTGTTTTGCATCATCAGGAGACGATGATTCTTGGTCGCGGGTTCGTGACTGTGGGCTCGAATGAGGAAGATTCTGAGCATCCGTTGATTACGGTTGAGTCGCCTCGTGAGTTGTCTGTTGATATTGATCGTAGGCATCGGCGTATCCGTAGCGCTGTGCGGTTGTATGACTATGAGCCTGGTGAGGTTCTGCCGCGGGCTGCGACGTTGTACACGCCAGAGGCTACTAAGTGGCTCGAGGGTGACGGCAAGGGCGGCTGGAACGTCATTGATGAGGACCGTCACAAGCTTGGGCGTGTGCCGATTGTGATGTTCTTGAACCGGCGCAGGCTTGGTTCTTGGACTGGCGTGTCTGAGATGAAGGACGTTATCCCGCTGGTTGATGCTGCGGCTCGGTCTTTGACGAACTTGCAGATCGCTGGGGAGACGCATTCTGTCCCGCAGAAGTGGGTTGTTTCCGCATCTAAGGGTGACTTCGTTGATTCTGATGGTCAGCCTATCCCAGCTTGGGAGTCGTATTACTCGGCTATTTGGGCGACTGGTAATAAGGACGCGAAGATGGGGCAGTTCGCCGCTTCGGACCTCAAGAACTTCCATGACACGGTGAACCATTATGGGCAGCTCGTTTCGTCTGTAACTGGCCTTCCGTTGCGGTATTTGGGGCAGAACAGTGTGAATCCTGCTGCTGAGGGCGCTATCCGTGCTGATGAGTCCCGCCTGATCCTGAATGCTGAGCGTAAGCAGTCCAGCTTTGGTGATGGTTGGGGCTGGGTTATGGCCTTGTACGAGCGTTTCCGTACTGGCGAATGGCCTGAGGGTAACCGGATCGTCACTGAGTGGTACGACGCCGGCACTCCGACGCGTGCGCAGACTGCTGATGCGATGTCGAAGCTGTACGCGAACGGTCAGGGAGTCCTTTCCCGCGAGGGTGTTTGGGATGAGCTTGATTGGTCTGAGGCCCGTAAGGATCGTGAGCGGGAGTACTTCGCTCGAGAGTCCACTGACCCGTACCTTGCACGACTAGACGCTAAGGACTCTGCTGATGGCGTTGCAAACGTTGCCGGAGGCGGCGCTTAAGTATTCGCGTCAGCAGCGTATCGAGATTCAGGCCGCGGCTTCTGCGGCTGCCCGTTTGTGGCGGCGCATGGGCCCGGATTTTGATTCTTCGTACGCGCGGCTCGAGCCGTCTTTGTTGGCTGTGTTGTTCACTGCTCAGGAGAGGGTTGCTGAGGGCGCGTTAGGATATGTGCCTGATGTGCTCGAGGACGCTCCGGAACCATTGTATGAGTCTGCTGGGTCGCGGTTTGTTGGTGTTGCTGGGGACGGGTTGCCCGTCTCGAGCATGGCTTACGGCGCGGTGGTCCAGGCTAAGCAGGCGATGGCTCAGGGGCTCGATGTTGCAGAGGCTCTTGCAAGGGGTGGGCGTCATTTGACGCTCTCAACTGGCACGCTGCTGTCTGATACGGGACGTGCTGCTGAGAAGGTTTCTGGCGGCGCGCATAGGGTGCGGTTGTGGACTCGTATGTTGAATCCGCCGTCTTGTGGGCGTTGCGTGATTCTTGCGGGCAAGACTTCGCGTCAGTCGGAGGCGTTCAACCGTCACCCTGGCTGCGATTGCCGCAATGTGCCCTCGAGCGAGAACACCGATGATGACACACGCACTGACCCTAAGGGCTACCTTGATGGGTTGTCTGCCGCTGAGCAGGACAAGGTTCTTGGTTCTGCTGCTAACGGGCAGGCGTTTCGGGATGGCGCGGACATGAATCAGTTGATCAACGCGTACCGGAAGTCTGGTGCTGTCAGGCCGGCGCAAATCAACGGGCAGAACATCAAGTTCACTCGTGAGGGCACTACCCGACGCGGTCATGCTTACTGGCAGATGTCCCAAGCGCAGTACATCAAGGACCAGGCGATGTTCCGTGATGGGTCTAAATACAAGCGGCTCAGGGCCCCGCGGTTGATGCCTGAAACCATTTATTCCACGGCTAAGGATCCTGCTGATGCTAAGCGGCTCCTGAAACTGTACGGCTGGATCGTGTAGGTCCGCCTCATATTCTCCCCCATGCGCGATGCTTCGGGGGCTTATCCATCCGCGACGGAGGACAAACACATGTCGGAAGACACAACCACCACGGAAGCCGAATCTGTTTCGGCTGACACTGACGAGGCAGAAACGCCTGATCTTGGCGATGCGGGACAGAAGGCAATCAAGGCTGAGCGCGATGCTCGGAAAGCTGCCGAACGTAACGCTGCTGAACTGGCCGCGCAACTCAAGAGCATTGAGGACGCGAACCTGTCTGAACTCGAGCGGGCCAAGAAAGCTGCGGAGGCATCCGCTACTGAATTGGCGCAGTTGCGGGTTGAGAACACCCGCACGAGGGTTGCGCTCGAGAAGGGCGTACCTGCGGATCTTATCGAGTTCCTGACCGGTTCCACGGAGGAAGAAGTTGCCGCGAAGGCTGACGTTCTCCTGTCCCGGCTTGGTTCTTCCGGCACGCCGAAGCCTGACCCTTCCCAGGGCGCGAAGGGCAGCACGCAGAAGAAGTCCACTGGCGATCAGTTCGCGGATTTCTTCAACGAAAACCTCATCACTTAAACCTTTTGAAAGGACATACCCGCAATGGCTGGTATCGATCTTAACCGCACTAGCGCGGGCGTATCCGCGCTGCTCCCCAAGGAAATCTCGTCTGAGATTTGGGCTAATGCTGTCAGCGATTCGCTCATCATGAGCACTGCTCGGCGCATCAACCTGCCGGGTTCGGGTGTAACTATCCCGCTTATCACGGGCGATGTCACTGCTAACTGGGTGAATGAGACGGACGAGAAGCCCGTTTCTGATGCGACGATTTCTAACAAGTCGATCACCCCGTACAAGCTGGCTGTCATTGAGACGTTCTCGAACGAGTTCCGCCGTGACCTTCCGGGCCTGTACGCCGAACTTGCTCGCCGGCTCCCCTACGCGCTGGGCCGCAAGTTCGATTCCACGATCTTCAACGGCACCGCTCCGGGCTCGAACTTTGATGTTCTGACCGGCTCCACCGCTGTTGCGCTGGATTCCACTGACACCATCGGTGACCTCGCTACCGCGTTGACCACGGTTGGTGCTGCTGGTGGTGACGTTAGCCACTGGCTGATCGCGCCTCAGGCTGAGGGCACCATTATGACCGCGAAGGACGGCGCCGGCAACTACGCGTTCCTGCGTGACGCCCGAACCGACACTGGCGCTATCGGCTCCATCTTCGGTCGCGATGTTCTCAAGTCCGCTTCGGTCTACAACAACCCGGCTACCGGCCCGGACGTTGTTGGCTTCGCCGGCGACTTCGCGAACTCTGCCATCTGGGGTTCCGTCGAGGGTATCAAGGTCAGCATCTCCGATCAGGCCACCGTGAACAAGGGCGGCACCCAGTTGAACCTGTGGCAGCGCAACATGTTCGCTGTGCTCGCTGAGATCGAGGTTGGGTTTGTCGTGAAGAACGGCGCTCACTTCGTGAAGCTTACTGGCGCTACGTCCGCTTAATGATTTTCACGAATCCCTTTACCGGGAAGCTGGTTGACGCCTCGGATGAGTTCGTTGACCAGCTTCTTGGTGCTGGTTTCAAGAAGAAGGAACCGGAAGTCGTGGAGCCTAAGCGTTCCACGGCGACTGCACGCCGTTCTGCTCGAGCTAAGTAAGGAGGCTGGCCGTGGCTTACGCAACTGTTGCTGATGTTGAGGTGCGCTATGGCCGGTCGCTTTCGGCGGCTGAGTCTGCGCAGGTTACTGCGTGGATTGATGACCTTGAGGCGGAGATACTTGAGCGGATTCCGAATCTTCCTGAGTTGATTCTTTTGGGTCGTCCTACCGTGGCGACTTTGAAAAGGGTTGAGAGTGCCGCGGTGATTCGCAAGCTTGATAATCCGAAGGGTTTGCGGACTCGGACCGTCGCGATTGATGACTATTCGACTACGGAGACGGTTGATTCTTCGAACTCTGCTGGTTGGCTTGGCCTGACTGATGATGAGTGGAACTTGCTGTTGCCTGGCGTGTCTGGTGAGTCGTTCACTATCCGCCCTTATGGGGTTCCTGGTTACGCTTCGGCGCCTGATGTTTGGTTGTCGTTGTGAGTGCTGTTGATGCGGTCCTGCGCGGGCGCATTGAGGCTGAGGCGTTGATGTTGGATACGTGTACGGTGCATCGTCCTGGTGATCCGGTGACGGATGCGGACGGCAATGTAACGGCGGGTCTGACTTTGTTGTATACGGGTCCGTGCAAGATTCAGCAGACACTTGCCCAGTCGAGCAATCCTGAGGCCGGCGGTCATCAGTATACGGTGCAGGATACGCGGTGGGATACGCCTGTTGCTGCTGGCGTGTTTGAGGTGGATGACGTAGTAACGATTGTCGGTGCTGTGTTGGATCCTCAGCTTGTTGGGCGGGTGTTTCGGGTGACTGAGCCTTTCCATAAGACGGGGGCGACTGCGCAGCGTACACGGGTTGAGGAAGTGACGGCGTGAGTGTTGATGCTTCTGACCTGGATGGTTTGGCTCGGTCGTTCCGGTTGATCCCAGTGGTGATGGTGCCGAAACTCAAGGGTGTCGTTGCAAAATCGGCGGTGAACACCAAGAAGATCATGCGTAAGGATGCTGCTGGGTCTAAGCACTTTAAGCAGTTGGCTCGGACGATCAGCTATGACGTGAATGTGTTCCAGTTTGCTGGTGATGGGGTCATTGAGGCTGAGGTTGGGCCGTCTGGTGGTGGGGCTGCTTCGTTGGCTGGTATCGCGTATTTTGGTACGTCTCGTGCTGGTGGCGCTACTTTGCGTAATCCTGAGGACGCGATGTTGGAGGAAGCGCCGAACTTTTATGAGTTCGCGTTTCAGGCGACGGAGGGGCTTCTGTGATCCGGGAGCATTACGCCGCTGTGAAGGCGCTTCTTCCTGGTAGCGGGCTGCAAATCTATGTGTGGTCGGTTCCGGCTAGCCCGGTGTTCCCTTACGTGTGTTTGTGGGGTGACCTTGGCGACGAGTCAAGCGGGGGCCCGGACGGCGATTCGTTGTGTGATGTCCCTGGTGTTCTGACGCTGCGGTTCCGTGCAACGTATGCAGGCTTGACTGGTGATGCGTTGGGTGAGGTCGCGCGGAAGGTCCGTGCCGCGCTTAATAGGCAGACTCCTGTTGTTGCTGGCTGGTCCCCGTCGAAGCTCAGACAGTCCACGCTCATGGATGCGCAAACCGATTTCGATGTGACTATTCCGAACATCGGCCACCCCATTTTTGCTGTTGACGAGTTCTTACTTGTCTCGAACAAACTCTGAAAGGGGCCGTCTAATGACCGACTTTGTTGACGCCTATTCCAAAACTACCGGGGTGAAGCAGGTTGTTCCTGCTGAGTGGCTTGACCGCGCCGATGCCCCTTTCAATGATCTTTCCAAGACTCCCAGCCAGAAGGCTCGGGAAACCACTGCTCCGGCCTCGCCGGTTATTAAGGAGGCCAAGTAATGGCTCGTGTTCTTGCTGATGGCAAAACCAAATTCACTATCCTCGTCACTAAGCCTGTTAACCCTGCTGCCCCCACGGCGACAGAGTTGAACGCTGGCATTGATCTGTCCTGCGACATTCTTACGTCGGATTTCACGTGGGGTGCTACCGACTCTGACAAGATTGCTGAGAAGGCGCTGTGTGATTCGGGCAACTCGAATGCGATTTGTGCGTCTAACTTTGCTGCGGGGTTTACTCTGTGGCGGAAGTTCGCTACTGCTGGCGGTTTTGATGCTGCTACGGAATTGGGTTGGGCGGCGGTGAAAGCCAAGGGCGCTACCCTGTATGGCTACGCCCGTCAGATGGATAAGGATTCGACTGCGGCTTGGGCTGCTTCGGATGAGATTTATCTTGGCGCTGAGTTCATCACTGACACTCCGCAGCGCACGGACGGTACCGGCTTCATTAAGTACCGGATCCCTGCCGAGGTGCAGCGCGGTTACCCGTTTATCTCGGTTGCTGCTGGCGCCTAGTTTGACTGGTTGGTGGCGCGTTTAGGCTCCGCGCCACCAACCTCAAAACCACTTGAGCCTACCCACAAACTAATGGAGCCTAACCCATGAGTAAGACCCCGCAGGATTTTGACTTTGATGCTTGGTTGGATGGTGCTGACCGTCCGCAGCGATCTGTTGTCGTGTATCAGAAGGCTGGCTTGATCGCTGACCTTGACGCCTTGGCTGTGCGGATTGAGCATGCTGACGGTGAGGATGAGGTTGATGGGCCGTCGATGGTTGGTGGGGCCCAGAAGCTCCGAGCCGAGTACGCGAAACTGGCTGAGCAGTTCCACAATTCGGCGTTGACGATCCGGGTCAAGGGTCATGATGATGACGAGAAACGCGTGTTCGCTGATGAGCATAAGGGTGACGCGCAGAGTCTCGGTAGTTTGGTACTGGCTGACGCGATCATCGAGCCGAAGGTTACCCCGGCTCAGGTTGAGAAGCTTGAAAAGGTTTTGGGTCAGGCGCAGTTCCGGTTGATCACTGCGGCTTACTTGTCGGCGTGCAATGAGGTGCCTGTTGTGAGCGCCGATTTTTTGCCGAAGTCCTCCACACGGGGCGATGGGGAAGAGTAGTAGCTGCCCTGAAAACGAGTGAGCGGTTCCAACGTTCACCGTCCGCTTACCTTGGGGTTCTGCCTGATCGCAAGGACCGGCTGCTTGAGTACGCGTACACGCTGTATCTCGACGGCCTTTGTGACGTGTGTGGTGGCAACCGTGCTGAGTGCCGCAACGAGGCTAACGCTGGGTTGTATGAGGTTCAGGACACCGTTTGCCAACGTCAGGCTGCGGTGGAGGAACACACGGGGCAGAAGGGTTTCAAGGCGGACCCTGGCCAGCGTTTCTACGCGACTGAAATTGATGAGGAATTAATCACTCGTCGGACGTTCCCGCCACTTACCCGCTCCGATGATCAGGACGATTAGGCCGGCGAAAGCTACGAAGGCCGAGAATCCGTTGAGGCCTGGGTTCCCGTTTTCGCCTGCGCTGAAAAGCGCTACTGCGACGCCTAGGACGAGCATGCCCGCTCCGATTTTCATCGTGTTCGCTGCCTTGCGCTTATTCGCTTTGGTGGCCTGAGTCATTCAGTAATTGTCGCATGGCGGCTTCTTTTCTAACACCTTTGGAGGAAACGTCATGGCGGATCGTCGCGTTAAAGTCGTGTTTGCGGCTGAGATCCAGGGCTTTAAGTCCGCCATGGAGGAAGCTGCGCGGGCGACTGAGAAGACGAAGAAAGCTACTGAGGATGCTGGCAAAGCGGCGGATACTCATCTTGGGAAGATGGTTCAGTCTGCTACTAAGAACAGTGATGCTTGGGAGCGTACGGGGGTTGTGACGGCTGCGGCTGGTGCTGCTGTTGTTGCGGGCGTGGGTTTGGCTATCAAGTCCTATGCTGATTTTGATAAGCAGATGTCTTCGGTTCAGGCAGCTACGCATGAGACTGCCGGGAATATGACGCAGTTGCGTGATGCTGCGGTGAAGGCTGGCGCTGATACGGCGTTTTCTGCTGTTGAGGCTGCGCAGGGTATTGAGGAACTGGCGAAGGCTGGTGTTTCTACTAAGGACATCATGGGCGGCGGGCTTAAGGGTTCGCTGGATTTGGCTGCTGCTGGTTCTTTGGGTGTTGCTGAGGCTGCGGAGATTAGCGCTTCGGCGTTGACTCAGTTCAAGCTGTCTGGCGATAAGATCCCTCACCTCGCGGATCTTCTTGCTGCGGGTGCGGGTAAGGCTCAGGGTTCTGTTAGTGATCTTGGTGCGGCGTTGAATCAGTCAGGTCTGGTGGCTGCGTCCACTGGTTTGACGATTGAAGAAACCACTGGGTCTTTGGCTGCGTTTGCTTCGGCTGGGTTGACTGGTTCTGATGCTGGTACGTCTTTCAAGACGATGCTGATGTCGCTGAATCCGAATTCCGCGGCGGCTGCGTCTTTGATGAATGAGCTGGGCATTTCGGCTTATGACGCTCAGGGCAAGTTTGTTGGCATGTCTGAGTACGCGGGGATTTTGCAGAACGCACTTAAGGATATGTCTGATGAGCAGCGTAATGCGACGCTCAAGACGTTGTTTGGTTCGGATGCTGTGCGTGCCGCGAATGTTCTTTACGAGCAGGGTTCCGCGGGGATCAACAAGTGGGAAGCTGCTGTCAATGATGCCGGGTATGCGGCTGAGACTGCGGCGATCATGCAGGACAACCTAGCCGGGGATATTGAGAAGCTTGGCGGGTCCATGGACTCGGTGTTCCTTAAGTCCGGCTCGGGTGCGAATGACTTTTTGCGGGGCTTGGCGCAGGGCGCTGAGGATGTTGTTGATTGGATAGGCCAGATCCCTGAGCCGATGCTGAACACTGCGGCGGCGATTGCTGGCGTTGTTGGTGTCGCTGCTTTGGGGGCTGGGGCGTTCCTTAATTTGACGCCTAAAGTGCTTGAGTCGATGGAGGCGTTTAATAAGCTTGCCCCGGCTGGTGGTAAAGCGCGGGACGTTCTCTCTGGTGTTGGCAAGGCGGCTGGCGGGGCGATGGTTATCGGCGCTTTGACGCTGGCCGTAGCGAAGCTTGCCGAAGCCGATTACATGTCCAAGATTGATACGGGCATGGGCAGGGTCGCTAATGTGTTGTCCGATGTTGCCCGTAATACTCCCGGTGCGGCTTCTGGTCTTGATTCTTTGTTCAAGAACACTGAGGGCAAAGATCTGATCAACAATGTGAATGACTTGGACTCTGCGTTGAAGCGGACTTTCCAGCCTGACGCTGGGCGGCAGTTCAACGACTGGGGTGAGGGGATCATTAACTCCATGACTGGGGTGAAGGGTTCCAGCCAGATCCTCGGGGATTCGTTCAAGCGCATTGATGAGACTATGGCTAGCCTGGTTTCGAGTGGTAGTTCTTCGGATGCTGCCAAGATTTTTGATCGGCTGAAAGAGCGCAGCGGTGAGCTGGGTATCAGTGTTGATGATCTAAAGAAGAAGTTCCCTGAGTACGCGGATGCTTTGCAGAAGGCTGACGCGGAGACTAAGAACGCGGCTTCTTCGAGTGATAAGGCTGCTGGGGCGGTTGACAAGGTCGCGGCGGCTGCTCAGGCTGCGAAGCTTTCCGCTGAGGATGTAGCTAAGGCGCTTGAGGATGTTGGGCTTGCTGCTGATGGTTCGGTGACGGACATTGAGAAGTGGACTCAGAGCCTGTTTAACGCCGGGTTGTTGAGTTTGTCTGCGTCTAACGCTTCGATTGCGTATCAGGCTGCGATTGATGCGGTGACTGACTCGATCACAAAGAACGGCCAGACTCTCGATATTAATACGGAGCAGGGCCGCGCGAATCAGGCCGCGTTTAATGGTTTGGCTTCTGCTGCGATGGCTACTGCTACTGCTGCTGCGGCTGAGACTCTGGCTACTCAGGGGTCCTCTGCGGCTCAGGCTGAGTTGCAGAATAACCTTAAGCAGTCTTACAACGATTTGATCGCTGCTGCTGGTCAGTTCGGGATTACGGGTGACGCTGCGGACACGATGGCGCGTAAGGCTTTGGGCATTCCAAAGGAAGTCCCGATTGATACGTGGGTGAACGACAAAGCCACGGCGACCTTGGATTCCGTGAAGGCTAAGGCTGACGCTCTGGATGGCAAACAATCCACGGTGACAATCACGACTATTGAGCGGATACAACGCAACGTTGAGTCGTTCAATGGAGCTGGGACTCTTGGTGGCCCTCAGATTGCTGGTGGCGCTACGGGCGGTCGTGTGGCTGACATTCTGGGGTTCTGGTCTGGTGGCAGGTTGCCTTATGCGCGGCCTTCGGACATGACTAAGGACAACCTGATCGGCTACGTGAATGGTGGTAGGCCGATTGCTTTGCAGGGCCAAGAGTGGGTGACTAACGGTAAGCGCAGTGACGAGTATGACACTGAGCTGCAAATGATCCACAACGGGACGTTGCCGAAGTTCAAAGAGTATTCAGCGGCTCAGCTTGGTCACGCGCCTTCCGCAGTCGGTGGCAACTCTGGCCCGATGCAGATGACTGGAACGTTAGTCATGGATTCGGGTGAGGTGTTGGGTACTTTCCGTGGGATCGCTACGAACGTTGCACGGTCTGAGATTGGTTCGGCTGATTCGGCTACTAGGTTTATGAGGGCGGGCTGATGGCTGTTGTGGTGACTGTTGATGCGATCATGTCTGCGCCTTGTGACCGTGCCGGGCTGACGATCACAGGCCTAGGTATTGGCTCGTCAGTTGTGTCTGTGTGGCGGACTGCGGATGGGGAACGTTCACCCGTCCGCGGTTACCGTCGTGTGGTCATGAATGATGCGTCTTATGTGGTCGATTTTGATGCGCCTCTGGGTCGTCCGGTGACGTATGAGGTTGAGGTAATTAGTGGCCCAGGCGGCGCGTCTCGGACTGTAGCGGATCCGCTAACTATTCCTTCTACTGCTGGCGTGTTGATGGATCCGTTGGTGCCGCAGACTGCTGTGCCGGTGGTTGCTACCCGCAACAGCGATGGGGACGTTTATCTTAAGTCCCCGGCCCTGTCCCAACTTGAGTATCGGGCGAATGTTCAGGTGTTCGAGATCATGGGCTCGGATAAACCCCTGGCTCTCTTTGGTCAGCGTATGGCTGAGTCTGGGTTGGATACATCGTTGGCGACTCGTTCGGCTGAGGAAAACGCGAGGCTCAAGAAGCTGCTCCGGTCCACGGGGCAGTTGTTGTTCAAGCCTCTCCCGTCTTGGGGTGACCTTGATCTGAACGGGACGCTGTTCCTGGCTAACCCCGTGGCTAAGCAGTTGCCGGTGGACGTGACTTGGGGCGGGAACCTTACGTGGTGGGATTTGCAGTCTGATGTGGTTGCTGCCCCAACGATCCGTGTTTTGACGGCTGAGTTCACGTATGGAGATGTAGCCCTGTTGTTTTCGACGTATCAGGCGAAACAGGATGCGGTGGTTGCTTCGGCTGCTGCTGCGGGTGAGTCGCCTACGTATTTGTACGATTTGAAACGTCCGCTTGGTTAGGAGACTCCTTTGCGTCTGATTGATGAGTTGTCGTTGGATGCGTTGGAGGGTTCTAGGCCGGCCGATAGTTTGACGGTGTGGGCGTGGCGTGGTGACAGCCTTGTGGTTGCTGAGCCGCTCGAGGTCATCAGCGGAAGTTTTGATGATCAGGCCGGGGATAACGTGAAGGTCGGGCAGAAGGTAAGCCTGACTGTTGCTGATCCTGACGGGACGTTGGGGGCTTGGCGGCTGGATGACCCGCTGGCCGTGACAGGAACTAGGCTGCAAATCATTTACCGTGTCGGCGGTGCTGGTGCGGTCAACTACGGAACGTACCGGATCACGGCGAACGAGCCTGACGAGGTAACGGAGTTCCGCACTATCGCAGAGTATGGGTACGTTGAGCCTGACGGCCCGCTCGAGCCGCATACTCGAGATAAGCCGAACACTCGAGGCGTGGTTCATCTCGAGGCTGTTGATCTGACGGTTGAGGCTGACAGGGATAGGTTCGAGGCCCCTGAATCTCCCGGCCCTGGCGCGACTGTGCTCAGCGAGACGAAGCGGTTATTGACCCCCTATTTCCCTGTTGTGGTGGACCCTGGCGTCAGTGATGTCGCGGTGTCGCGGCAACTGGTGTTTGATCGCGAACGCCTCGAGGCCGCGCAGGACCTTCTAGGCAGGGTTGGTGCTCGTTACCGTATGGGCGGAGACGGGGAGTGCCATATCTATCCTCGAGCTAATGTCTCGGTATGGCGGGTTGGGCCTAAGGCTGGTCTGGTCAGGGTAACCCGTAAGCAGTCTTTTGATGGGCTGTATAACCGCTGGGTTGTTGAGGGCAAGGAAGAAGGCTCTGGTAATCCTGTCAGTGCTGCTGTGTCGATTGATTCGGGCCCGTTGAAGTATGGTGGCCCGCACGGTCGTGTCCCTACGTTCTACTCGTCTGAGATGATCACGACGACTGCTGCTGCGGTGCTTTACGCGCTCGAGCTTAGGGAAAAGTTTCTTGCATCACTGGCGCTCGAGTTGTCGGTTGAGTGTGTGCCGCGTCCTGAGTTGCAGGCTGGTGACCGTATCGAAGTTGGGTGTCCATTTGATGGGCGGGTTGTTTGGATACCGGGCGAGATCTCGAGCATTAAACGCCCTTTCACGACTGTTCCTGGTGCTACGTCGCTGACTGTTGCGTGCGCTTATGGTGACGTGATCGCTGCGCTCGAGCGCACTGAATGGGCTGAACATCTTACCGGCGAACTTCCGCCACTTACTTGGGACCGTATGCCTTCCACTTGGGGTGCTGGCCCGGTCATGCCTTGGGACGATTTGCCGTAGGAGGCGCACGTGGCTTTAGTTAGTACGCTCGCGGCTATCCCGAATGATGGGTTTTCGTTGAAGCTTGGCACTGCTTGGTTTGACGGTTCGCGTTGGTGGGCTGTTGTTGGTGGTAACCCTCTTGGCGCTAGGTGGGCTGACCCTACACAGGCTGTGCAGGGCGCGAACATCCTTGTCGGGATCATCAATGAGGGACGTGGTCAGTCGTCCGCGATTGTTCTTTCGGGTGTGACCGATCAGCCGCGCCCTTCGTCTGGGCAGATCATGGCTGTTGGTGTTGTTGAGTTGTTGTTTTCCGGGGATGATGGCGGGGTTTACGCGACTAAGCGCTACCTCGGTGCCGTGTCTGATTATGTGATTGGTGACCCTGTTCAGCTTATTTGGACGATGGGTATCCCTACTGTTCTTGGGGTGATTGGTGAGGTCGCGGTTCCGCCTCCTGCACCACCTCCCCCACCGCCACCGGTTATTGCTACTGGTACTGAGGTGTTGACGGCTACTGCTTCTGACACGTTTGGTGTTGGTGGTTGGGGTCGTTGGGCTGGTGGTGGCGAGAAAGTTTATTCGGGTTCGTATGGCGGTTACACGCTGACGGGCTCGTTTTTTTATGGGGCACCGCGTCCTGCGTTGCAGGGTAAGACAATCACGGCGATCCGGTTTAGGATCCCGCAGCGTCTCACGGTCGGTTCGTATAACTCTGCTGCGACGGTTCATTTGTATGCGCATACGTCGCAGGCCCGCCCTGGTGGTGACGTTGCCCGTGTCGCCGGTCCTTTTGATATTTCGGTTACGGCTGGTCAGGGCCCGTCGTGGGTGAACGTTTCTTCCGCTCACCCCGCGTTTGCGGGTATCGCATCGACCCTCGCTAACGGCGGTGGCATTAGTTTCGCGGGCGACCCATACACCGGCTGGACAAGCCGGCTCACAGACCCACTCGCTGGGCAAATCGAACTTGATTGGAGCGCCTAGTGCAGACTCTTGAAAACGGTGTTGTGGTTCCTACGAACTCTGACCCTTACAACCTGACCGATGATTTGGGTAATGCTTTCAAGCAGGTTCCTGGTGCGGTGCGTGTTAGTTCGCAGGCTCAGCGTGATGCGTTGACGAAGTACACGGGTTTGCGGGTGCAGCGCATGGATTTGCCGGGTCATCCTGATGATATTTGGGATGGGTCTGCGTGGTTGCCTTTGGCTCCTGCGGTGTTGTCGTTTTCGGCGAATTATCGGCAGGCTGGGACGTGGTTTCTGGATGCTTTGCGGCCCGCGTCGGTGTCTCGTATCGGCAGGCGCGTGTCGCTGTCTGGTGCGTTGGCTAACAACGTGCCGATCACTTACCTTGCGAACACTGAGTACACGTTGGCAACGTTCCCTGTGGAGTACGCACCGAAGACCTATTCGGAACCGTTCGTTATTCTGACGAACGCTTACCAAGTGAACGTGTGGGTCACCCCCGCAGGTCAGATCAAAATCTACTTCCTCGTGAACGTCCCCACTCAATCAGTCGGGTCGCTCGTGTTCCCCCTCTCAATGATGTCGTGGAACTCATGACGCCTCAGTGGATTACAGATATCTTTGCGGTGGCTCCCTGGTTGGGGGCCTTTTTCATTGTCGCGTTCTTCGTGTTCCGTGTGTGGAAGACTTGCGCCCCGTTCATCCGCGCGATCCGTGATTTCTTGGATGACTGGAAGGGCGAACCTGACCGGCCCGGCGTTAAGGGCAGACAGGGCGTAATGGCCCGACTGGGATCCATTGAGCATGAGCTGCACCCGAATAGTGGCTTGTCGATGCGCGACGCCATCAACCGCACGGAGCAGCAGGGCAAGGATCTGAGTGAGCAGTTGTCCACTCACCTTGCGTCATGCCCTGCCCCGCAGCAAACAACAATCAACGTGAACCCCGGAGGTACACCGTGAGCATTCTTTATGACTGGGCCGGTTCGGTTATTGGGCAACCTCTCAACCCTGATGGTCATTACGGTAATCAGTGCGTTGACACTATCGACCACTTTGGTGAGTTCATCTTCGGCGTTCCTTGGCAAACATGTGTTGGTGGTGTGACTGGCGCGCGTGACCTTTTGGATGTTGCCCCTGACGAGTATTGGGAACGCATCGACTATTACCACGGGTTCGTGCCGCAACAGTTCGACGTGCTTGTTTATGGCGGCGACAACCTGAACCAGTGGGGACACACGGCCGTGACGTGGTGGGCTGATCCGAACGCTTCCACTATCAATGTGATCCAGCAGGACGGGTTCGCTTACCCGTGGCAGTTCGTGGATGGCAACTACTACTCTGCGAAGCCGGCGCATTATTACACGCTGCATTACAGCCAAGCAGGGACGGGTGCGCTTAAGGGTGTGCTGCGTCCTCGCGCGAACAAACTCATCGGTGGTGGCGGTTCTGTTGGGCCCGCTGGTGAGGTAACTGAGACAACCCCCTTAGAACAGGACGATTTCATGACTTCCATGCACGACTTCCTCAACACCCCTGCTTTCACTGATGGTCCGACTATCTCTGAGATGTTCAAGGAGACGCACGCCGTTCATGAGGCGATCTTCAATAACGATGGCACTAACGCGTCGATCCTTGGTGGGTTCTCGATTAGTGGCCTGGATAACCACAACGCGGTCAAGATCCTTGAAGCGGTGGATGCCCTCGCCGCTGAGGTCGCCGCTCTCAAGGCGGCTAAGTAGATGGGCGATCATGTAGCGGTTTCTGAGTCCACGCAGACGGCTCATCCGTGGCGGGCTACGGTTCGTACGTTGTTCGCTGCGGTGGTTGGGTTCGCTGCGATGTGGGGCCTTGTTGTGCAGGCTGCGGGGTTGGATCCGTCTGTTGAGTGGGTCAGCTTCTCTATCGCTGCTACTGGCGCGATCACTCGTGTCATGGCGTTGCCTGCCGTGGATGCGTTTATCCGTCAGTTCTTGCCGTGGCTTGCCCCTGACAAAGCCTCTAAGTAACCCATCCCTGTTTGGGCCGGCACCTTTTGTTGGTGTCGGCCCCTTTGTTTTAGGAGGCCCGCGTGGCTGAAACTACCCCGTTGGGGTTCATCAAACCTGCCGGGTCTGACCTGTTCAAACAAGGCGACAACGCAATCAGCACCAACGCCCAAAAAGCACAAGACCTCATCGCTGATCTACAGTCACGGTTTCCCCCGAACTTCGACGGCGGCGCACCAGACACGCTCTACATTTCTGAACAACTTATTGATGGAGGAACGGTCTGATGGCCAACAGGATCCAGCTACGCCGCGGCACAGCGGCACAATGGGCTGCTGCGAACCCGGTACTGGCGCAGGGCGAACCCGGCATCGAAACGGACACGGGCAAGCAGAAATTCGGCAACGGGGTCACGGCATGGAACCTTCTGTCCTACGCATCACAAGGCCCTGCCGGTCCTGCCGGCGCCCCTGGTGTTGCTGATGACGCCTCAGTTGAGGACTTGATCACCACCCCCGGCACCGCCACAGCAACGGCACTTAACGCCACTTATGGCCCGTCCGCTGCCAGCCTGCGCGATGCATTCGGACAGGTCGTGACCACCTCCCACGAGATACCGGCTGCATTTGGTTGGCCGACAGATTCCAAGGTCGCCCTTGCGCCCACGCTGACCACCATGCGCGGCGGGCGGGTCGTGGGCACTGCAGGTGTCGCGCCCAAGGCGCTCTTTGCCCGGTTCTCCCAAGCACAAGCCAACCCGGTCAACCGCTTCTACGCATCGCCTGCCGGGAATGATTCCAACGCCGGCACGTTCGCAGCCCCGTGGCGCTCGATCAAGAAGTGCATCGAAGCGGCTAACGCAGCCGGGGCATCAGCTCGCATCCTCGTCACCTCTGGCAGCTACCTCAACGGACAGGGATTCGAAGGGGTTTCACCGACCGTCGATACCGCTTTTGTTGCAGCTGGCGGCCCAGTCCTTGTAGGCAATGGCATGCCCACCGCGAACTATACGTTCGCCTCCCATGCCACCTATACCAAGACTTACTACATCAACCCCACCCCAACAGGCGGCGTGAGTCGGGTGCTGGACCTAAGCCGGGTCACCGAGTTCGGCAACCCGGTGGAGCTAGTCAAGGTCGCCAACGAGACCATCTGCAATGAGACGCCGGATTCCTACTATGAGGGTTCCGCGCTCTACATCCACCGGAGAGACGGCGCTCAGCCAACAGCGGCCAACACCCGCGTCCTAGTTACCGCCGTCAACCTGACCGTCACCAGCGAGGTCAATGTCTACGTGGGGTCGGAAGACGGCAGTCCCTGGACCATGGAAGGCTCAGCCAACGTCCAAACGACGCCGGCAGCAGACCCCGCCGTGGCAATCTTTGCCATTGCGACGCCAACCAACGCGGCCCTCAAAGCGATCGTCGCCGAATCCGTCAAATTCCGATTCGGCGGCGAGGAATTGGCGACTACACCGGGGAACGGCGTTTCCATAGAACATTGGCATGGAATCGTAGCCTTCTTCAATTGCGGGGCGGACGCCAACGCGAAGGACGGCTTCAACGCCCACAACGGCTTGAACGCCGCAACCACATCGCTCGTCCTTACCGTCAATTGCGGCGGTGACGACAATGGTCGCAAGGCTCAATCTGCCAACGGACTCACCCTGCATGAGAACGTTACCGCCATCGACGTCGCAGGCCGGTTCGTTCGCGGACGCGGCGGCACCGTGCACAACATCGGCACGTCAAAGCATTACATGCTCGGCCCGTACGTGGCTGATGATCTTGGTGATATCGCAGCAGGAGGCAACATTCCGCCTGCTGCGATGATGCTGCAAAACACCGCGCAAATGTGGATCGAGCGCGGCTCGGGCAGGATGCCCGCAGGGACGTACTTCTATTGGGCGAAAGACGCTGGCACAAAGTTCTACCTCAAGGACTGCGAACCGGTAGCCCAGCCCTTTGCAGGCCTTGGAACCTACAGCAACTTCTAGGAGAGGACCTACGTATGAAGATCACTGTCACGCTGACTATCGACTGCACCCCGGATGACTCGCTGGTGTGCGATCCGAACGAACCGCTCGAGGACGTGAAGGACGACATCGAGAGCCGACTTACTGACTGCTGGCTTCCTCACAGCGGCCAGGTCCTCAGCATCACAACGGCCGCCGTCGACTCGCTCAGCTAGGGGCAATAAAGACCGGTTATGTTCCCGTGCGTATGACGATTGGTTTGCATCCGTCTGGGATGAGTGCCCGCGCTTTGGTGTATGCGTCCGTGTAGTCCGTACCGACAGCGGACACGTACCCGATACCGCCATCAGCATCTTCCACGGTCAAAGTAACTTCCATGCCACAAGCCTAACCAAACAAACAGCCCCCACCCTCGCATAAAAAGGCGAGGGTGGGGGCCATTCGTGCGTTAAGTGGTTACGTAAGGGTTGGTCCGTGTGATCGGATGACTAGGATCGGATCGCTGTAGTCCGTGTTGAGCGCACGCCGCAGTGAACCCCGCATCCCATGCCTGTGCAGCTATCGCTGGCACGGCAGCGCCTAGCGCCTTTCGTGCAATGGAATAGTCAGGCTTGTAATTCGGGTAGTCAATCTCGCTAATGACCGCCGCCGCCTCCACCGCAGACTCCGGAATATCATCCACGGAGCTGAGCATCCGAGACCACGCCGACGGGCGCTGACACCCGGATCTCTAAGACCCGCTTAGCATCCCACTTGCAACCTGGCCCATTGGGACAAAGCCCCTCAGTGCAGCTCGCCTCAGTGGGCCCGTCCTCGATCCTGCCAACGTAGGCAACCATCTGGGAGGCGGCAACGAAGACTGGAAGTCCTTCCTTGTGGAAGGAAAACACGCTGAAAGGCTCACTGAAATCGAAGGAGTCCGCCTTTACCTCAACTTCTTCCCCGGTTGTCAGATGTACCACATATGTGCGTGTGAGATTTTGGGTTGGGGTTTGTAGCCCGAGCGGATTCAAGGTGCCCATGTTGCTCCTTCTAGAGGTGAGTGGCATAGCCCAAGTCTACCTTTCTTGGCGCAAAGTGTCACCAACTTAAAGTAATTTACTCACCTAGAAAGCGCCGCTAGAATCTAAGGATGAGGAACACTAGGCCCACACTAAGCGAACTTGTCACCGAACACCGTGGAGGACGCTCTAACGTAGACCTCTCCAATGACTGCGGCGGCGTCCCGTCAGACAAACGCATCCACCAAATAATCAACGCCCCCATGAGGAACTTCCCCGACCCGGATACTATCCGCGGCTTAGCGAAAGGGCTGCGCACTTCCGAAGCAACAATCATTAGAGCGTCTGCGCGTTCACTCAGCTTGGAAGTCGATGACGACATAGCGCGGAACCTGATCCTGGATGGCGCCGGTGAACTTCCGCTTTCTAGTCAGAACGCCTTACGCACCATGAGCGCAGAACTCCTAAGGCTGCATGGCTAATCAACCACTATCTCCGGCATCTCCCCGAGGGCCTTTGCTGCGTGTTCGGCGCCGCGGAAGTGGGCTTCAGGGAGAAGGTGGGCATAGAGGTCAACCGTCATTTGGATGCTGTTATGTCCGAGCCGTGCCGAGAGTTCATACATGGACATACCAGCCTGGAGCATGATCGCTGCGTGCAAATGCCTGAGTGAGTGCACTGTGACGTGTTTGCCCGCTCCTGGCCCTAGTCCTGCTGCGGCTCGGGGTTTACTCCATGCCCGGTTGTAGAAGGCTTGGTGTGTCATTTCGCCGCCTTCTTTCATGGTGAACACGTTGCCGCCGTCTTTGAGTGCACGGGCAACCAGAGGCGCGATGACTTCCGCGGTTGATGGTGCGAGGCTGACACGTCGGCGTGACTTGGCTGATTTGGGATCGCCTATGTAGCGGGCGGGTGATTCGTCGCCGCCTAGTTTGTGGGCTTTGGTGATGTACACGAGAGGCGGTTTCCCTGAAAGGTCAAAGTCGGGCCCCGTCAAGGCTGAGGCTTCACTAAACCTGCAACCAGACCCTACGAGGAAGTCAACGAACGGGCGGAAGTGGGAATCCATGCGGTCACGTATGGCCCTGTAATCGTCCATCGTGATGTCATCCCCATCATCACCCACCCTGCGCTTCTTAGGCATCCTCACGCCATCACACGGGTTCCTGGGGATTGTTCCCAGCCGAACCTGCGTGAGCATGGCGGCACTGAGTAGGCCGTGTTTGTCGGCGATGGTCTTGGGTGCTTTACCCCGGCCCTGCATCCAGCGGATCCAGTCAACAATGTCACCATGGGTCAGGCCCGTGACTTTCAGTTCACCTAACGGCCCGTTGAAGTGGTTGGTCACAGCCGCCCGGTAGCGCTTGATGGTGTACGGGGTTACGTCCACAAGCTGGTTGATGTGACGCTCCAACGCCTCAACCACCGTGGGGCCTTCAAGTTTCGCGTTGGCATACATTTTCTCGGCAGCTTGGAATGACTGCCCGTTCGCGTCCAACAAACGCTGCCACAACTCAGCCTCATCCCGGCTAGCGAACGTCTCAGACTCGGCCTTACGGGTTACCGGGTCACGCCACTTCAACTGCCAACTCGACGGCCCCCTCTTACGCGGACGCTCATGAACACTAGCCACTAAGCAGACCTCAGCGCCGCAGCGCGCTCCTTAAGCCATTTCGCCATAGTTTCCTGTGATGATGTCAGGTACACGGATTGCACTCCGAAGTCGATCACCGCGTCTTCGAATGCTTGGGCTACGAGGGTGGGTGCTGCGGCTGCCAGGATCGTGCGTAAGAAGTCGTCTTCGGGCACTTCCCCTTCTTCGCCCCACGCATATGCAGCCTGACGAGCCGCTTCTACTGCCTCATCCATGCTGTCCCCGTTCAGAGTGTTTTGTTGCATCACTCTAATTTTAACAGTATTTTTGGGAACAGTACAGCAGTTCTAGGGAACACCCTCCGAAACTTCCGCGGATTCTAGGGGCAAAACGAGTGGAGCTAAGGAGATTCGAACTCCTGACACTTTCCTTATGAACGCCCGGTTTTGGTAGAGACTAACTCTCAAAACAGCCCTTTTTGGTGGGAAACGCCATCGTAACTCACCAATAATGTTCCCCGTGGGAACACTGGATTCCCGTGGGAACACATGGGAACACCCTGTTTGTTACGGCAAAGGCCCCCACCGAAGTGGGGGCCTACGTGTGGTGGATCAGCGGTACGAGTCGATGCGCCGCTGCCATTCATCTGCGGTCATGCCATACGGGATCTTGTTCGCTTCTAGTACCCAGCGTGAGCCGTCCCAGTACTTGTTCATGTTCTTCTCGCTGTTGTGCCACCACTGACCCTCAGTCTCGTCGTAGTAGATCCAGGAGTGGCAGTGGTGGCACTGGTAGCGACGGAACATCTCAAGATACTGAGGCGTGGGGCGGTGACGTGTCGCTTCCATTCGCCGCCGAACGAAGTCCGAGAGGTCGCTCACTGGGCGCTCTTCTCGATGTCATCGGCCCGCCATCGAATGTGGTCTAGCGGGAAGAGCTCAAACCATTCCCAAGTGCCCGAGGCGATGGAGCCTTTCCTGCCTTGCGGCAAATCCTCAAAAGCCTCGGCAGCGTCTTTGAGTGCTTGCGCGGCGATGAACGGGGCAGCAGCTTCCAGGGCGGACCGCATCTGAGACATCGCCCATTGCGGGCCATGGTCCATCACATCGTCCCACGCGGTGCCGTAGAACGCTTTCGCCGCCGCTTCTACCGCTTCGTCAGGCACGCTCATGCCCCCTCCCGCAACGCCGCAACAACAGCGCGGACAATCTCGCTGGCTTCGTCCTCGTTGCCGTTGCAATCGCTGTCATGGGTACATGGGTAGTTGGCATCTAGGAACCGCCACACGCTCACCTCGGCTTTGGCTATCGCGGCCTCACCGAACATCACCGCATCGGAGGTTTCGATGGCCGTGTATGCGATTTGGTAAGCGCTAGACCCCGAGTCCATAGCCTTAAGCACTGGTGTAGCGGCGGCCAGCACACGTGCGCTCATGCTGGTTCTCCCGTGAATTGTTCTGCACACTTGGGGCACATGTCGGCGTCGTGGTCGTGTTCGCTGATCCAACCATCAGCGGCGGCAAGCTCACGGACTTTGGCTAGGCCGCTATCACCTGATCCGCGATACTTCTCGTTTGCCTGGAGCCGGTGACCGCAAGTGTCGCACTCAAGCATCCAGTCGCTCATGCCGTGTCACCACCCAACGCCTGGGTGAGGGCCGCGCCGATCAAGTGCGCGTTGCAGGGGGCATTGATTACCAAACCGCCCATCCCATCGCTTTGCATATAGGTATCAATGAACCTATTCCAGTGGCCTTGACAGAGCGGGACGTTGTCATTGGGGCTGACCTTGAACGCACCCTCCGCGCACGGGCGGCATTGCTCTTGCTCAGCCAACTGTTTCTCCTTTCAACGCCTGGGTGAGGGCGGTGTAGGTGGCGCATGGCCAGTCGTGCCCGCATACCTTGCAACCATTGCTCAGATGCCCTCGGAAAAGGTCTTCGTGGTGCAGCTCTGCCACCTTTTCTATGGCTGCGATGAGCTTGGCCTGATCCGTGGGGGCGTGGGCGATGAGGGCGGCGTCAGATTTGCCCGGATGTAGGAGTGCTGAGCATCCAAGCACGGGGGTTGATTCTCCTTGCCTCCATAAACTGCGGCGGACCTTGTCATCCCATTCCCACGGTCCGGGTGTGGCTGCGGCGAGTCGGTCTTTCAGGGGCTGCAACAAGGCAGCAGTAGGGGTGCTCATGCGGCGTGCCCCCTGAGTACCGAGATGACTTCCGCGACTATCTCATCAGGCGTTCCCCAAACCGCGGTGGCATCATGCTCGCCAGCGTTCTCTTCAATGTGGAACACAGACTCAAGGCGAACCCTAGCCAGAGCCTTGGCCTCGTCCGAGAACATCACTTTGTCTGCTGCTTTGAGGGCTACTTGTACTTCTTCGCCCATTTCTTCGAGGGCTTCGTCGCCGTACCGGTCGCCCCAGTGGTGGTCCCAGGCCTTCACGGCTGCTTCAAGTCGGGCACTCATGCTGCCACCTCGGGATTGTGCAGGACGGTCGCGGGGAAGGCTTCTTGTGCGAGCATTTCGGGGCTGATGTCTTTGGCGCCGTTGGATGCCCGCCAGCCGGTGAACTCGTTCTTGTGGAGTGACAGGCCGCTCCGGTCAAGAACCACAGACCCGAATGGCAGCGCGTCGAGTTCTTCTACGGTGGTGACCATGCGCGGCTTCCGGTAACCGGCGCGTTCAAGGGGTCCGGTCAGGTCGTCAACGTAGTCGTAGCCGCAGAATGCTTCGTGGCTGCTTCCGTAGGGCGTGCATGTGCATTCCCCGACTTCGAGCAGGAGCATCC
>Ga0157369_10000770_pt1 | contig 41464 bp, 46 predicted proteins | sample C25metaG_FD_113461 | JGI IMG/M metagenome (GOLD analysis project Ga0157369, IMG submission 113461) | Corn rhizosphere microbial communities from Kellogg Biological Station, Michigan, USA - C2-5 metaG | ecosystem: Host-associated > Plants > Roots > Rhizosphere > Soil | place: USA: Michigan... | reverse complement strand
CCGGCGTCCTCGCCGGCCTCATGTCACACCGTGCGACACTGCCCGTGCAATCCGCTACCAGCCCGTAGGGCGTAATAGGAAAGCCCGGCACGGTAGTGCCGGGAAAGGAATCACAAAAAGGCTCAACTTCAGTCCCGAAGGGACGGCATCTACGCCCGCGCTTTTCCACACGCCCCCTCTTATCCTTCGCACTTCGCGTGTGTTCTAATACCCCGCCCGTTCGGGCAGGAGGATCTCTTGCACTATCACGATTCCGACGATCTGAAGTCGCTGAAGGACATGAAGCAACTCGCCGGCCCGGAGTTCGACGGTTTTGTCGCGCTCGACAAGATTGTCGGCCGCGAAGACGGAAAGATTCCGCGCAAATACCGAGAGCTGATCGCTATTGCCGTGGCGTGCACCACGCAGTGTCCGTATTGCCTCGACGTGCACACGCGCAACGCGAAGAAGGCCGGAGCCACGCGCGAAGAGGTCACCGAAGCCACATTCCTCGCTGCCGCCCTGCGCGCCGGGGCCGCTGTCACACACGGCGCGCTCGCTCTCAAGCTCTTCGACAAGGCGTAACGCAAAAGTCCTATTTCGGTGCCGGCGCCGGAGTCGAGAAGTCCACCTTCGGCGCCTGCCGCGCGCCCTCCGACGCGGTGAAGTACGCGTCGTTCTTCTTGAATCCTGCCCATCCGGCGAACACGCTGGCAGGGAACTGTTGCACGTACGTGTTGTAGTCCTGGAGCGTGTCGTTGTACCGCTTGCGCTCGACCGCGATCCGGTTCTCCGTGCCCGCGAGCTCGTCCTGCAGCCGCATAAAGTTTTCGTTGGACTTGAGCTGCGGATAATTCTCCACTATCAGCAAAAGCCGCCCCATCGCGCCGTCGAGCTGGTTGTTGGCCGCGATCTTGTCCTGCGGCGTTCCCGCCGACAGCAGCGCCGACCGCGCCTTTGCGATGTCGCCGAACACGGTCTGCTCCTGCTTGGCGTATGCCTTCACCGTTTCCACCAGGTTCGGGATCAGGTCTGCGCGCCGTTGCAGCACCACGTCCACCTGAGACCACGCCGACTTCACGGCTTCGTTCTTGCTCACCAGCGTGTTCTTCACGCCGATGTACTGCCCGAAGCAGATCAGCCCTATCACCAGGATGACAATCAGAATGCCGATTACGACCTTCATGCGACTCTCCTGCAAATCAAATTCACCGCTACCGCTTGGGACCGATGGCGTCCACGGCGTTCGTGACCTTCTCGATCACCGCCAGGTACTTCGAAAACAGATCGTGCGCGTCGAAGTTGCCGCGTTTGTTTTTGTTCTGCCGCACGTCGAGCAGCGCGAGCATCACCGCCGGGTCGAATCCCAGGTGCGTTCCCAGTGTCTGTAGAGCGTCCCGCCGCGCTTGGGTCGATGGTTTGCCCATGGCGATCAGCGCGTGCCGAAAGAGCGTGAGGAACGACGGTAGTGAGTGCAGCATCAGCTCCCATAGCACCTTGTCTCGCCCCGACGCCAGCAGGAACTCCTGCCGCAGTAGCAACGTCTTCTCGCGCAGTTCATATTCCAGCTGCACGCGGTGCCGGTCGAGCGGGATCTCGAGCCTCTGAAACACATCGTTGCCGAACAGCACCCGGTGATGCTGCTGCATGTCCATCAGCTCAATCGTGAAAACGTCGACGCTATTTTCCAGTTCCGCACGTGTCATCACCTGCGGCGGAGGCTGCTTTTGCTTGGCCCACCATTTCGCCACGTCGCCGAGCGCATGCAGCGACTTGGCCGAAGAGTCCCGCACCAGGCAGAACAGGTTGAGATCGGAGAATCCCTCTTCGTAGTCGCCCGACGCGGCCGAACCGAACAGGATCACCGCTTCCAGGTTTTCGCCCGCCGCTTTCCGCGCTCGCTCGACGAATTCGTTAAGTTTGCTCTCGTCCATGCTCATCTGAGCCTTTCGCAAAGATACAGATCTTTCGGAGGGGCACGGCTTCAGCCGTGCCGTCTTCCAGCCTGTGCCTGGGCGGCTTTAGCCGCGGAGGTACGGGTTGAATTCCTCTCTCATTGCTACCACCCACCGCTCGCTCCGCCACCGCCCGACATTCCGCCGCCAAATCCGCCGAACCCACCACCGCCGCCGCCGCCGCCGAAGCCGCCGCCAAATCCACCAAATCCGCCGCCGCCGCGTCGTCCGCCGCCGAGCATGTTTCCGATCAGCATCCAGAACAGCACACGGCGAAGCGGGGTAAAGAGCAGGAGAATGACGAAGAGAAACACCAACACGCCGGAGAAGTTGTTGTTCGACTCGCTTCGCTCCGGCGGTGGTGCGGCCGTAGGAACGTTCGCGAGCTGCACGTGGGCATCGGCGGCAATCACGTCCGCCACCCGCCGCGTCACCAGCGTCAGCGCGCCGTTGGAATTCCCCTGGCGCATCAGCGGAACCGCTTCGCGCATGAAGCCGCCGACCTTGCCGTCCGGCAGGATCGCTTCCAGCCCGTATCCCACCTCGATGCGCGACTTGTGGTCCTGCATGGCGTACAGGATCAGGACGCCGCGGTTCGTCGACTTGCTGCCGACGCCCCACTGCTTGAACAGGTCAACCGCGTAGCCCTCGACGTCGCGTCCGTCGAGCGTGTTGATGGTGACCACCGCGATCTGCGCGTGCGCCCTCTCGTCCACTTCGCGGCACAGCGCGTTCAGTTGCGCCTCGGTGTTTTCGTCGAGCGCGTGCGCGAAGTCGGAGACATAATTCACCGGCTTCAGCTGCGTCACCGGCTCTCCATGCGCCGTCATCGTCCATGACAGGACGCATGCCAGCGCCAGCAGGCACAATGCAGCAACGCTCCGGTGTCCACGCGGCATCACGCGCAAATTCTACAGGACGCCGCGATTCCGCTCTTCGCGCCCCATGGCAATCTGCATTGCGCTCTTCGCAATCTGCAATCGGTCGCTGATCCGTGTTTATCCATGTGAATCCGCGGTGGGTGTTCGCTTCCGCACCTTGCCACGACCCCGTTTCTGTCAACGACTCCGATTACTTCGACCCGTATCCGCGGTCACCGACCTTCGCGCGACAACACGCTATCCTCCCGAGGTCGATACCCATACGGGTACCGTTCTGGAACCAACGCTCTTTGACAAATCAACGGATCGGCCGGGATCACCCGCCGCTAAGTCCTTTAGATTTCGGGATCGCCGGGATCAATCCCGGGCTACCCACCCCATCAGGGGATCAACAAGGGATCGCACAGGGATCGACAGGGATCGACCGACCTAACTCCTTTAAACACAGGGATCGCACGGATGGGGCACCCCGGTCGCGGCGGTGACCGATGACGTCGATCCGGTTCCAATCCGGCACTCTTCCGGGCGTGTAAAATGAAGGGTTGGACATCGCGCCAGGAACTCTCCTGCGCGCCTCATACAGCATCGAAAGGACTCATCCTATGGCCACCGTAGTTGCTCCCGGCAAGCAGACTGTCGCATCGTTTCGCAACGAGCCCGCAACCGACTTCACGAAACAGGAAAACGCGCGCCGCATGCGCGATGCGATCGAGAAGGTCCGGTCCGAACTGGGCCGCGAGTACGACCTGGTGATTGGCGACAAGATGCTGCGCACCGAGCAGAAGATCCGGTCGACCAATCCGGCGCGGTCGTCGGAGCTGGTGGGCCTGCATCAGCGCGCGGGCGCGGAGCACGTGGAGCCGGCGATGAAGGCCGCGCTCGATGCCTTCGAGACGTGGAAGTTCGCGTCGGTGGAAAATCGCACCGGGCTGGTCTTTCGCGCCTGCCAGATCATGCGCGAGCGCAAGTTCGAGCTGATGGCGTGGCTGGTGTTCGAGGTCGGAAAGAACTGGGCGGAAGCCGATGCCGACATTGCCGAAGCGATCGACTTCGGCGAGCTGTACGCGCGGCTGGCGCTGCAGATGGCCGGCTCAGAGCCGGTGGTGCAGTTGCCCGGCGAGCACGACCAGCTCTGGTACATCCCGCTGGGCGTGGGCGCGGTGATTTCGCCGTGGAATTTCCCCTGCGCGATCATGGCGGGGATGACGATCGCGTCGATCGTCACCGGCAACACCGTGGTGCTGAAGCCGTCGAGCGAGTCGCCGACGATCGCGGCGAAGTTCTTCGAGATCCTGCAGGAAGCGGGCATGCCGGACGGCGTCGTGAACTTCTGTCCGGGCGGCGGCGCGGATTTCGGCAACGCCGTGGTCGCGCATCCGAAGACGCGCTTCATCGCCTTCACCGGATCGAAAGAAGTGGGACTGCACATCCACGAGCTGGCGGCGAAGACGCAGCCGGGACAGATCTGGATCAAGCGCACGATCCTGGAGATGGGCGGCAAGGACGCGATCATCGTCGACGCCGACGCCGATCTCGACGCGGCGGTGGAAGGCGTGGCTGCGGCAGCTTTCGGGTTTAGCGGACAAAAGTGCTCGGCGTGCTCGCGGCTGATCCTCGACGAAAAGGTTTACGACCCGTTCCTGGCGAGGCTGGTGGAGCGCGCGCGCAAGATCAAGGTCGGCAATCCGGAAGAGAACGTAGCCATGGGTCCGGTGGTGAGCGAGAGCGCGATGAAGGGCATCCTCGGCTACATCGAGGTCGGGAAGAAGGAAGGCCGGCTGATGCTGGGCGGCGGCCGTGATACCGAGGCCGGCGACGGCTGGTTCATTCAGCCCACGATCATCGCCGACGCGTCGCGCGAGGCGCGCGTCGCGTGCGAGGAGATCTTTGGGCCGGTCCTGACGGTGATCAAGTCAAAGGGCTTCGAAGACGCGCTGGCCATCGCCAACGGCACGCAGTTCGGGCTGACGGGCGCGGCCTACAGCTCGTCGCGCGACAAGATCGAGCGAGCCAAGCGCGAGTTCCACGTCGGCAACCTGTACATCAACCGCAAGTGCACGGGAGCGATGGTGGGCGCGCACCCGTTCGGCGGCTTCAACATGTCGGGCACGGACTCGAAGGCGGGCGGACCGGACTACCTCTACCTGTTCACCCAGGCGAAGTCGATTGGCGAGAGGTTATAGAAGAGTGGCTAGTGACTAGTGGTTAGTGGCGAGTGAAACTATGGCCGGGTTCGGCGGTTCAGCCGAGGTCAGCAGCGGCTTTACTGGCCACTGATCACTAGCCACTAGTAACTGACGTTTGACTCAGGCATCCAAAAGCCAGCAGAATACGTCTAACTGCGGGCGAGCAGAACGACGGCTCCAGCAGTTCCGGCCCCAAGGCGACTTGTATGGCCAAGATCCTGTGTGTCGATGACGAACCGCACGTAGTCACGCTGAAGTGCGCGATCCTTGAGGCTGCCGGACACGATGTGACTCCGTCCACCTCGGCGCGCGACGCCATCGACAAGCTCAATAAGGACACCTACGACGCGGTTGTCACCGACTGGCGGCTGGGCGACGCCAACGGCCGCGCAGTCGTGCAGGCTGCCAAGTCGCAGTCCGCGATGCCGGTTGTGGTGGTTTCCGGGTATGTTGCGGAAGCGTTCCAGGCAGCCGAGCCGCTGGCCGACCTCTACCTGGAAAAGCCCGTAAATCCCGAGGAGCTGGTGACAATCGTCAACGAGTTGCTCAAGACTCCAGATAAAGCCGCCACCGAAAAATAAGCTCCGGCATCCTCCGCGCCAAACTGCGACATCCTACTTGGAAACCCACAAGACCCGGGTCCTTGCCAGCTCGCTGTTTAGGTGAATGGGATGAAGTCCCTCTTACGGAAGATCGCGTCTGAAGTCCGCCGGCAAATGGAGATTTCCACGCTGCTGGAAGCGATGCCCGAAGGTGTGCTGATCGTGGACGCCGATGCGCAACTGCTGGAAGCGAATTCGGCGGCCGAGCGCTTCCTGGGCGGAAAGCGCGAGGAGCTGCGCGGAAAGAGCCTGACAGGCATGGCAAAGCTGGTCACGATCACGGAAGAAGGCCGGCCGCTGGAATTTCCGCAGTATGCGTTGGCGCGCGCGCTGCGCGGCGAAACGATCCGCAATGAGCGGCGAAGGTTCCATGCCTCGGAAGACACGGAACCGGTCGAGGCGTTGGTGTCGTCGAGTCCGATCCACGACGACGGCCACATCGTCGGCGCAGTCGTCATTATTCGTGACATCAGCGAATTGACGGCGCTCCAGCGGCAGCTCAGCGACACCGAGCGGCACCACGCCATCGGCCAGATGGCCGCCGGCCTGGCTCACGACTTCAACAACGTGCTCGACACCATCGAGAAAGCGGCCACGGTGCTGGATCTGAAGGCGAACGCTGCCGCGGATCAGCGGAGCACGTACGTGCAGATGATCCATCACGCGGTGCAGCGCGGAGCGGAGATCATCGAGCGGCTGCGGCAGTACCTGCGCGACCGGTCCACCGACATGCGAGCGGTCGACCTGGAACGGCTGATGAACGATACCGTCGACCTCATGCAGCCGATGCTGCACCAGGGACAGAACATCCGACTGCACACTTCGATCCAGCCGGTACCGCGCGTGCGAGGCAACGTGGCCGATCTGCGCCGAGTCTTCACCAACCTGATCATGAACGCGATCGAGGCGATGCCTTCGGGCGGCGAACTGCGGGTCTCATTGGACGGCCACAACGGCACAGTTCGAGCGCAGGTTTCCGATACCGGCGTGGGTATACCGCGCGATGAGCAGAAGAAAATCTTCTACCCGTACTTTTCAACGAAGCAGAAGGGGACGGGGCTTGGGCTGTCGAGCGCGCAGCGGATCATCCTGTCGTATGGCGGTGAGATTCGCGTGCAAAGCGAGCCGGGTAAAGGGACGCGATTCATCGTCGAGCTGCCAAAGCTCAATGGCAATGGGCAGACGACGCCGAAGAACGAATCCGATCCATCTCAACGGGAAGAAAAACGGGCGGCGTAATTACTGGCCGCTGGCGGCTGCGGTGGCCGCGGCTTCGGCCAGGATCTTGTGGTGGATGGTGAAGAGCGCCAGCTCGAGCCGGTCGGAGACGCCGATCTTGTCGTAGACGTTGCGCAGGTAATTCTTGATGACCTGCTCGGTGGTGCCGAGCTGCTGCGCGATTTCCTTATTCTTATACCCCTGAACGATGAGAGCGACGATGCGCAGCTCTTTTGGCGTGAGCCGGTCACGTACGCGAGCGCCAACCAGATCGTTCTCCGAGGTGGTCTTGGTCAGCGGGCTTTCCGGCACGTACGTTTCGCCCTGGGCGATGCGGCGGACTGCCGCGACCAGTTCGGTGCCGGTTACGTTGCGGAAGATCACGCCTTCGGCGCCGAGCGAGATGTACTTGCGCGGGTCGTCGTCATTATCCGTGACCACCAGGACGCGCGTCTTCAGCTTGTGAGCCGCGTCCATGACGGTATTCAGGTCCTTGGGGAAGTTCACGGCGACCAACAGAACCGCAGCGCGGAATTTCTCGAGAGCGCTCATCACCTGGTCGGGCGTCTGCGTCTGGGCCACAATGCGGAGATCGTCCTCGACGGCGAGAACCTTCGCCGCGCCGGCTCGAAAGATTGCCTGATTGTCCGCCAGGATGATCTTCAACATATCTTGCTATTTCCTGCGCTTGAACGCGTAGTTGTCGATGATGCAGGCGACACCCACGCTACGCTCTCCGTTCTTGGTCTTCGTTTTAGCGTTGGCCTTTGCCGATTTCTTTTCCACCCGAACGACGCGGCCGTCGCACTGGACATCCACGTCTTTCCGCACGCCCAGCAATTCGCGGGGGAGGGTGATGCAGAATTGCACCTTCGCACCGACGCGAAGCGACGGATCCGCCTCGATCAGAACGCCGGCAGCACTCAGGTTGCGAGTTTTTCCCTCGCGCTGGCGCGAACCGGCGCCGATCTTCGTCGGAAGAGTGAGAGGGAAGCGCTGACCTGTTCTGAAGTCCGCCATGCAGATTTCGGTAATACCCGTCCCCTTGCTGCTGCGCAACTCCGCGCCGCTGGCTCGATTGCGGGACCCAAGGGTATTACGTGCCCGACCTTATATCACGGAATCGACAGGCAAGATAGTGCTCCGGGAGAGTCGTAGTCCCAATCGGGCCAATACCTTAGCAAGCCGCTTAAAGGCCCCAAGAAAAGGATTAAGGCGGCTGCGGACCACGGCCGAATTGTCCCGCCGGCCCGCCTGGATTAGATTGGGCGCATGCCCAAGGCTATTGTGAAACGGCTGCGCGGCGGCGACCGGAGATCGATCGGAGCCGCGAATGAGCTGGCGTCGGCCGCTGGCGGCAACCGTGCCAGGTTTCGCGGGCTGGTCGAGGCGATGTGGCACCGCGATGAGGTTATCCGGATGCGCGCGGCGGACGCGGCGGAGAAGGCATCGAGAGAGCATCCGGAGTTGCTCGCTCCCTACAAGCCGGAGCTGCTCGGGTTGCTGCGAGAGGCGACGCAACAGGAACTGCGATGGCACCTGGCGCCGATGATCGCGCGCCTCGATTTGACTCGCGTGGAACGGGCCGATGCGGTGTCGATTCTCAAAACGTATCTTGATGATCGCAGTTCGATCGTGCGGACGTTCGCAATGCAGGCGCTCGCGGACATTGCGGATGACGATCTTCGGCCGGAAGTTCTCGACCTGATTCGAGTGCTCACCAAGACGGGCAGCGCGGCCATGCGCGCCAGGGGAAGAAAGCTGCTGAAGAAGCTGGAGAAGGAACGGGGCTAAAGCCCAGCCGTCCTTATGCCTGTTTCACCGGCCTGAAGGCCGGTGCTCCCACCGATTTTCGGCGTGGAGACACGGCATGCCGCGCCTCCACGTCGATCAATCCGTGAAGATGCTGGTGATGCCGTAGCCGAGCAGCAGACCGATCACCGCAGTGACGCCGGCTGCCGGCCACAGATACTCGCGCGCGACCTTCCTGGCGTCGAGGCGCTCGTTGACCGTGCTCCGCAGTTCGACCACGCGGTTATGCAGCTGACGGCGTTGCGTGGCTGCGCGTTCTTCCAGAAGTTCGTAAGGAATATGGCTCGTCATAGTTGCGACCTCGCTTCGTTCGCCAGCCAGACCTGGTCCTGCTTGAGGATCTTCATGGTGCGCTTGGGCGCAAGCCCTTCGGCGCTGAACTGCTTGTATCCGAAGAACGCCGCCCCGCCGCCGATGACGAGGTAACAAAGGCCGACGATCAGCAGCGATAGAGCCCAGCTCCCGATACCGCCGCCAAGTCCGGCGGCGATCACGGCGACGAGCGCCCCTGTCAGGCACACAGCGGCAAGAACGCCAAGCGCCACGCCGAGCAGCAGCATGGGCGCCGACACCTTGACGATGGCCAACTTGGTGCTGACTTCGGAGCGCAGCATCTGGACGCGCGTATCCAGGAATTCCCTGGCATCGATCTTCAGCTCGGACACTACTTGTCCCAGCGACTTCTCATGGTTAGCCACGGTTGGACCTCCATATGCGGAGCGTTACGCCGAGCAGGAATGCGACTCCCGCCGCGCCGAGAATCAGTTGCAGCGGATAATCGTTCATCACGCCATCGACGCGACGGCGCGCACGCCGGACCTGTTCGCCGGCAGCCAGCTTCAACTCCTCAGCCTTCTCGCCGGCGACGCGGCGTCCGCGCCCGCGAATGACCGTAAAGCGTTCTTTGAGCGAGCCGAGGTGCTCGGGCAGCTGGCGAACACTGCGAATCGCGCGCCCGATGTTCGAGCCGATCTGCTCGGCAGCGTCGTTCAAGCGAGCGTCCCCAGCGGTGCCTTCCGGCAACAGCCGTTGCGCGCTGGGAGTGGGAGCCGGATAAGTATCGAAATTCGGCGAATCCGGAGTACGAAAAGCGGGTTCAGCCATGCAAACCTCCGCGTTCTTTTGTTTGGATGTCCGGGAATGGCGCGGTGTTTGCGGGTGGAGGTGGGAATTCGAGAGCTGCTGAAGAATGGTGGTTAGTGGTCAGTGGCAAGTGGCCAGTGTAAATCGCTGGTTTCTTAGAACGCTCCGCCGCCGCCACCGCCGAAGCCACCGCCGCTAAAGCCACCGCCACTGAAGCCACCACCACCGCTGAAGCCTCCGCTGCTGGAATTGTTGCGCGGGGCACTGACGAAGGTCTGGTGGGCGTCGTTCGTCATCATGCGCAGATTGCTGGCGAACATCATCGTGTTCCAGTTGGTCATCATGGCCGGGCCACCGGCGGGCTGATACCAGTCAGGCGGCTTTCTCATCAGGCCGGCGAAGGCCTTGGCCCAGCGGTTTTCGACGCCGAGCGCCATGGCATATGGCAGGAACTTCTCGAAGGTGTCGGCGGGCATGCGATTGATGCGGTCGGCATCGACGCGGGTGAGGAATTCCTGGAAGCCGAGAATCCCGATGTAGGTTCGAGCGCCGACCAACGACTTCGCCGTCATGACGCGGCCATATAGGAAGACGATGGCGATGGAGATGGCGATCGAGACGACGCCCGCGATCCCGCTGAGGAAGAAGGTCACAGCTCCGGTGTACTGCAAGCCGATGACAATGGCGACGATGGCCAGAATCCCGCCAATCCAGTAAAGGTGCGCCGATTCCGGATCGACGGTGTACATGCCCTTCTGCTTCAGGCCGTTGAGGATGTCGTCGGTGATCATGGGCATCGCCTGGTAGAAATTCTGGTTCATGGAGGACAGGCGAACTTCGGTTCCCGACAATCCGAAGAACTTTTCCAGGATCACGCGCTCGAAGGTGCGAAGCGAGGCCCACTCGTCAATGCCCTTCAACCGGTGGAAGATGTAGTCGCGGTGCGAGAACAGTCCGTGCGGCGGGACCTCCTCGATCTTGAGGAAGCCGCGCACAGCGAGATCGATGAGCGTGGAGGTGACGTCGCGCGGATCGATGGTGTCGTCGACCAGCGTGCCCACTTCGGCGGGACGGAGGCTGGCAGGCGGCTCGTACATGGGTGCGACCGAAATGCCCGGATCCGGATCGCGGCCGACCGCATACCAGAGCGTGAACATCACGATGAAGGAGATCAGGGGCAGGAACGAGATGGGATTGCTGGCGGCGAACCACCAGACCTTCTTCCATATGGATGGCGGCGTGAGCGTGTCGAGCGGGAGATAGATGTCGGCGGTCAGGCCGCTGCGCATGGGCAGCGGATTGAGAGTCTCGAAATACACCTTCTTTCCGTCGATCCTGGCGCTGGCGTCACGTGCGGTGGACCCGTAGGCGCCGGTGAAGGCGACGGCGCGCAGGCTTCCGGCGGCCTTGTCGGGGAAGACGATGAGGGCCGTGGCGCGGTCGATGGGAACCGGCCATTCCACGCCGGTCACGTTCCAGTAGAACTCCTGGTGATCGGGGAAAAAGCGCGTGGCGTTCTCCACGATGTAGTCGATCTCGATTTTGCGGGTGGCGTCGCTGGCGTTGGGGACGTAGACCTTGATTTCGCGGTTGCCGCCGCGCTTGCTCAGCTCGTACTTCAGCGGGCGGCTGTTGTCATAGTCCGTGACCGACGTGACCCGCAGGAAGAGCGTGTAGTTGCTTCCCGCCGGGCCCGGGTACTCGATCGGGATGTAGCGGCGGATACCCTGGAACGAGCCTTCGAAGACGAAGGTGATCTGCTCGCTGACGTAGGCAGAGCCGTCCTGCTGGACTTCAATCGTGGTGTCGAAGTTCGCGATGCGCCAGTCGCGCGCCGCGGCAGAGCCCGCGAGCACGCACACGAGAGACAGCCACAGCGCCGCGAATCGCAGCACGCGCCGCATGGTCAGAACTTGACCGCCACGTTCTCGCGCTCGGCCGCTTCCACTTCGAAGAACTGTCGCGGCGTGAAGCCGAACATCCCCGCCAGCATGTTGGTGGGGAAGGTCTGGATGCGCGTGTTCAGATCGCGCACCACGGCGTTGTAGTAGCGACGCGCGTTCTGAAGCGAGTCCTCGACTTCCTTCAGAGAGTTTTGCAAGGACATGAACTCGGTGTTGGCCTGGAGCTGAGGATAATTCTCGGCGACGGCCAGCAAGCCACGCAGAGCGTTGGTGAGAGCGCCCTCGGCCTGGATCTTCTGGTCGGCCGAGGTGGCGGCCATCGCCGCAGAACGGTACTTGGCGATGTTCTCGAACGTCCCTTTTTCGTGCGCCGCGTAACCTTTGACGGTTTCGACCAGGTTGGGAATGAGGTCATGCCGGCGCTTGAGCTGCACGTCGATGTCGCTCCAGGCGTTGTCGGCCCGCACACGCAACTGCACCAGGCCGTTGTACATGCTGATGACAAAGACGATGACAAGGAAGACGACGACTAAGAGGATCCAGAAGCCCATCATGGCTCCCTCCTGTGGCGGATAGGGCGAACCTAACAAAAAGAGTGGCGAGTGGCTAGTGGTTAGTGACTGGAGAGAGCGCAAATTGCAATGGGGGTATCGCAACGGGAGGAAGGAATCACCGTTGATCGAGCAGTTTGATGGAGCTGCCGCCGCTACAGTCAGGCCAACGCGGAGTCATGTCCGCGAGGATCATGCGATCCGCCGCATTCGATGAAACGTCGAAGATGAAGCCGGCGCGCATTTGGACTTCTGCCTCGCTCTTCGGCGCGGGACCGATCATCTGTACGCAATACTTGCCTGCCGCGGCTGGAATCGCAAACTTTCCGCGCTCGTCGCTGATCGTTGTGGCGAAGGGCTGACCGCATTTCCAGTCCATGAGCTTGATCTGATTCCCGTTGCTTCGGTCGCGAATCACCTTTGTGTCTTCTCGATGTGAAAGCGAGACCGTAGCGCCGGGAACAGGACGTGAGATGCGCTCGGCATCATGCGAACTCCCCATCAGGTCGATCCTGCCGTTTCCGACGATTGTTCCCGCGACTTGGTGCACCGCAAGCACCGTTTCGGGCCCGATCGTCACGATGCTGCAAGGAAAGAGAGGAAGGATGTAAGCGACGACGAATCCGATGATGAGTGCGCGGCGCATGCGGAGGATGGCTCGCTATCTCTTCTGAAATTCTGGCGATCCGAGCGTCAGTGCCGTCATCACGTTGAGCATCTTCGTGGGATCTTGCTGGGCGTCGCCGGCTACCTTGGGATCGGCGAGTTGCGCGCGGATGGCCTGGTCGGTCTTAGGTGAGACGTCGCCCGCGAGCAGGACGTTCTCCACGGTCTGGAGGACGAAGTCTGGCCCGGAAGGCTGAGCCTTCTTCTTTGCATTCTTCGCTGCGGGTTGGGGCAATGCGCCGCGGAACATGGCGAGCGAGAGGATGCGGCCCGAGTCAAAGGTCATGCCGGGGGCTTTGCTGTTGACGAGTTGCAGCGCGAAGTTCATGCGGTCGAGGAGCGCGTCGGAGTTGAGCCAGGCGCTGTTGAACGTGGAGTAGCCGGTCGGCGGCTGCTGCGCGTAGAGCGGCATGCCCATGCGTCCGAGAGCGCCAATGAGGATCTGGGTGTTCTGCAGGTCGGCGCCGCCGGCGCGCGCCGCCGAGACGACGAACTCGAGCGGCGTCTTGACCTTCGCGCGGTAGACGTCGGGACTCCAGAATTCCTTCGAGTGGAACATGGTGCGCAGGACTTCGCGGAGATCGCCGTCGGTGGAGAGGAACGTCTGCGCCATGTGATCGACGAGCGTGGCCGGCGGATTGTCGGCGACGAAGCGCCGCGCCAGCTTGGTGGAAAGGAAGCGCGCGGTGGCAGGACTGTGGGCCAGCAGATCCAGCACCTCCATGCCTTCCTGCTGGCCGTTCTCGTGGATGACGTGGCCGAGGACGTACTTGTCGCCCGGTTCGTGGCGCTTGGGATCGAAGGTGAACTTCCATCCGTCCTGCGGGCCGGAGATGCCCCAGCCGGTGAAGACCTTGGCAACTTCCGTGACATCGCGCTGCGTGTATCCGCCGTCGACGCCGAGCGTGTGCAGTTCCATCAGCTCGCGACCGTAGTTCTCGTTCAGACCGGGAACGATGGGCGGTGTCTGGCCAGGTTTCACGTTCGCGGCGCGCTTGGCGATGTTCTGCGCCTGCGGCGAGTTCGGACCGACGCTCTGCGCGTTGTCCAGATAGAAGAGCATCGCCGGGCTGGTCGCGGTGGCGACCAGCAGGTCCTTGAACTTGCCAAAGACATGCGGGCGGATGACGTCGCGCTCGTAGCTGGTGGTGAGGTACGCGTCGGCGTCCTTATAGATGTAGACGTTGAAGTGGTTGAACCAGAAGTCGGTCATGACCTCCTGGAGCTGGCGCTCGGAGTAGATGGCGCGAAGCAGCTTGTCCTGCATCAACTCGTTCACGACCACGCCCTGCGGGTTGGACAGCGCGGCGAAAACCTCGCGCTCCTCGGGTGTGAGCGCGGCGACCAGGCGGTCTCGCGCGTCCGGCTTGAGATAACGCAGGTTCATCAGGTCTTCGACGGGCATGCCGGCTAGCGCGGCGACTCGCTGGTTGCGGGGCGTGTCCATGATCTTGTAAGCGAGCGAGAGCGCGGCGTCCTGCTGCTGCGGTGTGGGCGCGTCGGACGGAGGCGGTTCCACGGCCTGCTGGCCCTGCTTCATCATTTCTGCCTGGCGCTGCTGCTGGATCTGCTCGCGCTCGCGGAGCGCTGCGAGCTGCACGCCGTAAACCAGCTTCTGCTGCGGATCGCTGGGCATGGGAGCCCGGCCGCTCTGGACTGCGCGAAGCATCTGCTGCGGCGGGAAATTCTGGATCAGCTGCGCGGTCTGCATCCGCACCGTGCGGAAGGGTCCGAGACGCGAGTCGAGAGCCTTGTCATCGATTTGGTCGGGCTGGAGTTGCTGGTCGATCCACTTGTCGACGCCCATCGCCATCACTTTCTGCACGTCACCGGGACGCGGGCCGAAGGTCAGCCGGTTCAGTGCGTGAATGGCGCGCTGGGTCTCGGTCATCGGCTTGGCGTGGGTCTTCGTCCGGACCGGCTTGGTCGAGTTCCTGCCGGCGGGCGCGGCGAAGGCTGCAGTCGAAAACACCAGCAAAGAGGCGACGGCAAGACGGAGCCAGCGGGTCATGGGCAGATCACCACCAGAAGAGTAATAACTCATTCATTCTAAACCCGCTCTGCGGGCGCGAGTTGCGCCAAAGCACTGCCGAACTGCGGAAGTGCCGAACTGCCGAATTAAAAAACGCGATCGGCAGTTGCCGGCACCAGCAAATCTTCTTGACATATCAAACCGTACTACTGTACTAGTACAGTTATGCTGTTAAGCGTAAATCCGGGAAGCGGCGTTCCGGTGTACCTGCAGATCGAAGGTCAGGTGAAGCAGGCGGTCGCCGCGGGGGCGTTACGGGAAGGCGACGCGCTGCTGTCGGTACGCAAGCTGGCGGCGGAATTACGCGTGAATCCCAACACCGTGGCGCGGGCGTATCAGAACCTCGAACGCGACGGCGTCATTCGAACCGTTCCCGGTGGCGGCACCTACGTGGCCGACCACGAGCCGGGGCTGGTGAAGCCGGAGAAGCTGCGGCGGCTGCGTCCGCTGGCCAAGCAGATCGCGGTTGAGGCGTCGCAATTGCGTTTGTCGGGCGACGACGTCCACAAACTGGTCGACGAAGAGATGAACGGGCTGGGAGGGCGCAAATGAGCGAACTGGCGATTCGCACCGAAAACCTGGTGAAACATTATGGAAACACCAAGGCGGTCGACGGTCTCACGATGAGCGTGCCGCGCGGCTCGATTTACGGTTTCCTCGGCCGCAACGGCGCGGGCAAGACGACGACCATCAAGTCGCTGCTCGGGCTGGCGCGCGCCAACGGCGGCGAGGCCAGCGTGCTCGGATACGACATTCAGCGCGAACACCTCCAGGTGCTGCAACACACCGGCTTCGTCAGCGAGAACAAGGCGCTGTTCGACAATCTGACCGGCGACGAGATGGTGCGCTTCAACCGCGGCTACTTTCCGACTTGGTCAGACAAGCACGTGGAGCGCTACCGCAAATTGTTCGAAACGCCGATGGACGTGCCGTTCGGCAAGCTCTCGCTGGGCAACAAGACAAAGGTCTGCCTGCTCCTGGCGATGTCGCAAGGCGCGGAGCTGCTGATCCTGGACGAGCCGACGTCGGGACTCGATCCAGTGGCGATCGACATCCTGATGGAAGTCCTGATTGATGACCACGTGAGCGAAGGGCGCACGGTGTTCATGTCGTCGCACCAGCTCGCGCATGTGCAGAAGATCGTGGAGTGGGTGGGGATTATCGACCACGGACGCATCCTGCTGGAGGCGCGGCTCGAAGACGTGCGACAGAACTACCGCGTGATCACGGCAGCGGGAATCGAGACGGCGGCGCGGCTATCGCGGCCGGAGATCGTGGGCAGACGGCACTCGGCAAAATTCTGGCGCTACCTGGTGTCGCGCGATTCCGAGTCGGTCGCGTCCGAGCTGCGGCAGCGCGGCATGGCGGTGAGCGACGTCTCGCCGTGCGGATTGGAAGACGTTTTCCTGGGCGTCGTGCGAAAGGAGGAGGACCATGCTGGCGTGGAAGTGGTGGCGTGATTGCCGCGGGCGCGTCCTGCTCTATTTCGGAGCGGCGATAGCGATTGGCGTGTTCTCTGCGCTGGACGCGACTACGTACAACTGGTGGATGGACAACTACAGAGTCGACCCGCAGCGATACCAGTTCTACGTTTTTCTCGCTTGGAGTCGCATCAGCTACGGACTTGTGTCATCGGTTCTCTACGGCGCCGTTTGGACCGGCCTCGTGCTGGCGATCAGCAGCGCCGGCAGGGATTATGCGAGCGCGGGCGTGAGCTTCCTGCTGACGAGGCCGCAACGGCGGTCCGCGATGCTTTGGGTCGATTTCGGGTTTGCGGTGTGCACTGTTGCGATTGCCGGCGTACTTCTCGAAGGCTCGGCGATTGCGGTCGCAGCTCGCGTGCTCCCGTCGATTCGAACCGTGGAGTTGCTGGGATTGTTACCGACGCTCGTGGCCGTTGCAGCGGCCGTATATGGGGTCACGATCTTCTGGACTGTGGTTACGCGCAGTGCAGCCAAGGGCATCGAACTCTCGGTCGCGACGATGGTGACGGTGTCGCTCGTGCCGGGCGCAATCCTGGAGTGGTGGCATATCGCGTGGCCGGAAGCAATTCAGGGCTGGATGCTGAAAATGTTCGACTGGCGGCCGGCGTATTCGTACTGGATCTTTCACGTCCATCCCCGCACACCGGTTGGGCACACGGCCATTCGCCGATACATCATCTACGCTGACGACTATCGGCCCATGATTTACCGAAGCCTGGAGCCGTATCCGATCGCCGAACTCGCCATCTGGATTGGGCTCGCACTGGCGCTGGTGTACGCGTCGCAGAAGATCCTGGAGTACCGCGAGGTCTAGCGGACGGAGCGCATATGTTCTTCAGACTGACGTTGTACACGCAGCGGTATCGGATGATCGCCTACGCTGTGCTGGTGATGGCCGTAACGGTGCTTTCGGTCCTGCCGGTCACGCTGCTTTGGAAGAACAATGCATGGCACTTCGTGCGCGCGACGGACCCGCGCGCCATCCTCTTGTTCTGGCAGGAAGGGACGGCGAGGGTGATCGGCGCGCTGACCATCGTCCTGGCCTTGTGCGCCGGCGATCTCGGAGTGACGGCGATGGGTGACGATGCAGCGCAGCGTACGCTCGAGTGGGTGGCGACGCGCCCCAGGACGCGGCAAAGTCTGGCATGGTCGGCTTGGGCAGCGTCGCTGATGAACGCTCTGCTGCTCGTAGGACTTGGGATCGTATGTTACGCAGCGGTGCTGCTGGTTTCGACCCATGAATTCAACTGGCGCTACGCAGCCCTAGCGGTCATATCTCTGATCGTGCCTGCGACGGCAATGCTCAGCCTCGCTTATTTCCTCTCGGTAGGCACGGGCAGCGCCCGAAACGGATACCTGTTGGCGCTCTTTATCCTGGTCTTCTTTGCCGTACTTCGCTTCGGATACTTCAATATCGTTCTGAAACGTTACGTGCCGTTGTGGCTTTTCACCACGAACAACATGTACCAGCCGCAGATGACCCTGACAGTCGCACTGTGGGCGTTAGCGGTATCGCTGGTGCTCTCCGTTGGCGGCGCGATGGTGTTTGCGCGGCGAAATCTGTAATTCCGGCCTCCATCGAACGATCGTTCCGCACACCGCGTAATCCTCCCAAAGCCGCGTCCTGAGCGGCAAAACGTATCCACCGGCACATTCGCTATGTGACAGCGGTCACGTCTGGGCCGTTCCCTCGTCACACGCCATTCCTTTTCGGTTTGGGACACTCGATATGTGCCCGAAGGCAAATCCATCCGCCGGCTCGCCGTGATCCTGCTCGCGTTATGCCTTGCCGGCTCTGTGCCGCCGTCGCAGGCGAGCCAGAACAAGCCCGTGCCGGCTAAGTCGGATGAGAAAGCTCAGCCGGTTGCGTCCACGCGGCCTTCCGATCCGAACCTCTACGCCGGGACGGAAGCGTGTGTCACCTGTCATGACGAGATCGGCACGATTCATGACAAGGGACCGCACGCCAAGACCGAGCTCAGCAAGAACGGCCCGGCTTTCAAAGGCTGCGAAGGATGCCACGGTCCGGGCAAGGCCCATGCGGAGAGCGGCGGCGATACCGCAAAGATCTCCAGCTTCAAGAACCTGTCGAAAGCAGAGTCGACCCGGATCTGCCTGGATTGCCACCAGCAGAAAGAAGAGCACGCCAACTTCGTGCGGTCGCAGCATGCCCGCAACGGGGTCGGCTGTGTGGATTGCCACTCGCCCCACAAGGCCAAGGTCGGAGCGGCCCTGTTGAAGACGAGCCAACCGCAGATGTGTTCCGGCTGCCACAAGAACGGGAAGCCGGATTTCAGCAAGACGTTCCACCGCAAGGGGAACGAATCAACGCCCTGAGTTAATTGGAGGACTTATGACGAAGCGACTAGTGGCTGTGCTGATTGTATGCGCAGTGATGATGACGATGAGTGTAAGCGCGTTCGCGGCTGACTCCGGCGCGGACCTTTACAAGGCGAAGTGCCAGGGCTGCCACGGCGCAGACGGCACTCCTTCCGCGATGGCGACCAAGATGGGCGCCAAGTCCCTGAAGGACGCGGCGATCGTGAAGAAGACCGACAAGGACTTCATCGACAACACCACCAACGGCGTGAACAAGATGCCGGCTTACAAGGGCAAGCTGACTGACGACCAGATCAAGACGGTTGCCACTTACATGAAGAGCCTCGCGAAGTAGTTCGGCCCAGGTTGTCAATGCAACAGCGCGCTTCCCGCGCTTGAGGACATGGACGGATCCCAATGAGTTTGGACTCTCAAATCGAACGGTTGCCGGCTCCCGGAGCCACGCTTGCGGGTGCACGGCTATCGCTGGGATCCGTTCCTGCGCCTCTCAAATTCCCGATCGCGCATTCCGCCTCCGGGCAGGAGCGGTAATCCATGCGCTTCCTTTTCCGAACCGTGGTCCTGGTCCTCTTCTTCTTATCGCCTCTTACCGCAGGCACTTCGCAAGACAAGGCGGCGAAAGGGCCGACCACCGACGACTGCCTCACCTGCCACAGCGACAAGACGATGACGACGAAGCGCGGCAGCCGAACCGTGTCGCTCTTCGTCGATGGAAAGAAGTTCGGCGCGTCCGTGCATGGCGCGGTGTCGTGCACCGGTTGTCACGCGGACCTCGACGGCAAGGACCTGCCGCATGACGTCCCGCTGAAGAAAGTGCAGTGCGGAAGCTGCCACTCCGACGAACAGCAGATGTTTGCCAAGTCGCTTCACGGCAAAGCGCTGGTCAGCGGCAATGGACTGGCGCCGCGATGCGTGAATTGCCACGGAAATCACGACATCATTCCGGTCAAGGACCTGCGCTCCACCGTCGCGCCGATCAAGATCCCGATGCTCTGCGGCCAGTGCCATCGCGAAGGGACACCGGTGCAGGCGAACAAGGACATCAGCCAGCACAACATCATTGAGAACTTTTCCGAGAGCATTCACGGCGAAGCGCTGCTGCGCAAAGGGCTGATCGTGGCGCCGAGCTGCATCTCGTGCCATACGGCGCATTCGGTGCTGCCGCATACGGACGCGAGCTCATCGATCTCACGCAAGAACATCGCGTCAACGTGCACCAAGTGCCACGCCGAGATCGAGCAGGTGCATCGCAAGACCATCCGCGGCGAGCTGTGGCAAAAGCAGGCGAACGTGCTGCCTGCGTGTCCCGATTGCCACCAGCCGCACAAGATCCGCAACAATCTCTACGCGCAGGGCGCCGCGGACGCGGACTGCTTGCGCTGCCACTCCAACCCGAACCTTCGCGCTTCGGACGGCCGCAAACTCGAGGTTCATGGCGAGGAACTCGCCCGCTCCACGCATGCCAAGATTGCGTGCAGCCAGTGTCACTCGGAAGTCAGCGTCTCTCACCTGCGCCCCTGCGAGACGATTACGAAGAAGGTGGACTGCACCGCCTGCCACGAAGCACAGGGGCAGATGTACCAGCGCAGCGTGCACGGCAAGCTGCTCGCCGCCGGCGATCGCAATGCGCCCAGCTGCAAGGAATGTCACGGAACCCACGGCATCCTGAAGCGCAGCCTTCCCGAGTCCATGACCTTCCCGACGAACGTGCCCGACTTGTGCGCGCGTTGCCATCGCGAAGGACAGAAGGCCGCGGTCCGCTATACGGGCACCGAACACCAGATCATCAGCCGCTACCAGGAGAGCATCCACGGCAAGGGCTTGCTGAAGAGCGGCCTCACGGTCACGGCGACCTGCACTAGTTGCCATACCGCGCACGGAGAGCTGCCGGCGTCGGACGCCGAATCCACCGTCAACCGCGCGAACGTTCCAGCCACGTGCGGCAGGTGTCACCACGGCATCCAGGAACAGTTTGTCAACAGCGTGCACTCGACCAGCGTGACCAAGACGGACAAGCCGCTGCCGGTCTGCAGCGATTGCCACACCGCGCACGCGATCTCACGCGCCGATCAGGACCAGTTCAAGCTCGACATCATGAGCAAGTGCGGGCGTTGCCACGAAGAGATCGCGAAGACCTACTTCGACACCTTCCACGGCAAAGTTTCGCGTCTCGGATACACGAACACCGCCAAGTGCTACGACTGCCACGGCGCGCACGACATCCTGAAGGTCACGGACCCGCGCTCACACTTGAGCCGCGCCAATGTCGTGCAGACCTGCCAGAAGTGCCACCACGACGCCACACGGCGCTTCGCCGGATACCTCACGCACGCCACGCACCACGATCCGAAGAAGTATCCGTTCCTCTTCTACACATTCTGGAGCATGACTCTCCTGCTCTGCGGCACGTTCCTGGTGAGCTGGGTGCACACGCTGCTGTGGCTGCCGCGCGCCTTCCAGATGCGTCGCGAACTCAAGGCCGAGCAGGAACTCGAACGGAACGCAACCGATGCCGTACGGGAGGATGACCATGATGTTCAGTAATGATGTTGGAACTCCCGTCCTCGACGAAAAGGAAAACGCCGCTGTCGCCGAAGCCGAGCAGGCGCTTCGCACCCATCACACGCCGGAGCCGGTGCGGCGCGAGTTTGTCCGCTTTACGCGCTACAACCGCACGCTGCACGCGTGCATGATCATCAGCTTCATCACCCTGGCGCTTACCGGCATGTCTCTGAAGTTCTCATACACGCCGTGGGCGGCGACGCTCTCGCACGTGCTGGGCGGATTCCAGACCGCCGGCTTCATCCATCGCACGGCGGCGGTGCTGATGTTCGGGACGTTTATCGCCCACCTCGTGAATCTGTACCGGTCACGCCAGCGCAGCGGGAAGAGCTGGTGGAAGTTCATCTTCGGCCCGGGAACCATGGTTCCGATGAAAGAGGACCTGCTGGAGTTCATCGCCACCATGAAATGGTTTGTGAACCTCGGGCCGCGCCCGCGCTACGGCAGATGGACCTACTGGGAGAAGTTCGACTACTTCGCGGTGTTCTGGGGGATCGTGGTGATCGGGTCAACCGGCCTGACGCTCTGGTTTCCGGTCTTCTTCACGCGATTCGTGCCGGGATGGGTGATCAACGTCGCGACCATCGTCCACAGCGACGAGGCATTGCTGGCCACCGGGTTCATCTTTACCGTGCACTTCTTCAACACGCACCTGCGGCCGGAAAAGTTTCCCATGGACACCAGCATCTTCACCGGTCACGTGCCGCTGTCGGAACTCAAGCGCGATAAACCGCGCGAGTACGAGGCGCTGCTCGCGTCCGGCGAACTGGATCAGCACCTCGAAGAGCCGCAGCCGCCGATCGCCGTCAAAACCATTCGCGGCTTCGCCTGGGTGGCGCTGGCCACGGGTTTCAGCATTGTGATCTGGATCATATACGCGATGGTGTTCGCCTACAGATAATCGAGCTGTAGATCACCGGATAGAGCAGTCGGGAGGTCGTTATGGGCAGAGTGAAAATGAAAGTCAGCCACCGCGCCAAGTATGCGTGCGGGTTGGTTCTTCTGCTGCTCGTGGCGGTTCCGGGATGGGCAGCGGGCAAAAAGCCGCAAAAGCCCAGCAACGACGAATGCCTCGCCTGCCATCAGGACGCCTCGCTCTCTCATGATGTCAAAGGCAAATCGGTGAGCCTGGCGGTCGATCCGGTGAAGTTCAAGAATTCGATCCACGGCAGCATGTTCACCTGCGTCGACTGCCACGACGACCTGAAAGAAGCACCGCACGCCACGACTCCGCAGAAGGTTTCTTGCGCGAAATGCCACGCCGATTCCGACAAGGCTTACTCGCACAGCGTGCACGCGGGAGCCATCAAATCCGGCGGTGCGATCGGCGAACGCGCTCCTACTTGCGTTTCGTGTCATGGCGACGCGCACCAGATCCTGCCGGGCACCGATGCTAACTCCAAGGTGTTTCGCGCGAATATCCCCACGACCTGCGGGAGCTGTCACGGTCAGAAATTCGTCTCCGACCTCGCCGGCCTGAGCCCGACGACGTTCGTCAATTACCAGGAGAGCGTGCATGGGATGGCGGTGAAGAATGGCGACACCGCGCACGCGATTCCCGGCCAGCTCGATCACAAGACCGGCAACGCCGCGGTGTGCACCGACTGCCACGGCAACCACGAGATCCTGCCGCCGAAAGATCCGAAGTCGCCGATCTACAAGTTCAACGTGCCGCAGACATGCGGCAAGTGCCACTCGGACGTCTCGTCACAATTCATGACGAGCATTCACGGCCAGGCGATCGCGAAGGGCAACTGGCAGTCGCCGGTGTGCACCGACTGCCACGGCATCCACTCGATCAAGAACCACCTGGATCCGAAGTCGCCGGTCGCGGCGGCGAATATCGCGACCGCGACATGCGGGAACTGTCATGAAGGCGTGCGGCTGACCAACGATTTCGGCGTGCCGGGAGGCCGCACCAGCAGCTATCTCGACAGCTATCACGGACTGGCTTCGAAACTGGGATCACAGGTAGTGGCGAATTGCGCCAGCTGCCACGGCGTGCACAACATCCTGCCGTCGAACGATCCGCATTCCACTGTCAACGCCGCCAACCTGGCGCAGACCTGCGGGCACTGCCACCCCGGCGCGAGCCAGAAGTTCGTGCTCAGCAAGGTACATATCAATACGCCGATCTCGCGCGATGCAGGCAGCATCGGCTCCATGTGGGTGCGGCGCGCGTACATGCTGATCATCGCGCTCACCCTGGGCGGCATGCTGCTGCACAACTTGCTGATCTGGCGCCGCAAGGCGTTGCTTCGCAAGGCGCGCGAGATGCGCACCGTGCTCCGCATGACGCCGCGCCAGCGCTACCAGCATGCCGCGCTGCTGACCAGCTTCTTCTTCCTCGCGCTCAGCGGATTTGCGCTGAAGTATCCGGATTCGTGGATGGCGTGGGTGCTCGGCTCGAGTGAAGCGGTTCGCCGCATCGGCCACCGCATCGCGGCGGTCGTGCTGCTCGGCGTCGGCGCTTACCATATCGTGTATTGCATCGTTACGCGCGAGGGTCGGCAGCTCTTCCTCGACTTTCTGCCCAAGCTCAGCGACATCACCGACGTCCGCGAAACGCTGATGTACTACCTCGGCCGTAGCGACAAGAAGCCCCGCTACGGGCGCTTCAGCTATGCCGACAAGTTCGAGTACCTGGCGCTGGTCTGGGGCACGTTCCTGATGGGCCTCACGGGCTTAGTGTTGTGGTTCCCGATGATCCTCAGCCGCGTGCTGCCGCGCTGGTGGCTCGATATTGCCTCCGCGCTGCACTTCTACGAGGCGATCCTGGCGGTCAGCGCCATCTTCATCTGGCACTTTTACTTTGTGATCTTCGATCCCGATGTGTACCCGATCAACTGGGCATTCTGGGATGGCAAGATCTCAGAGCACCATCTGCGCGAGCACCATCCGCTCGTCTACGATGAACTGCAACACACGGCGGCCGAACTGGAGTCCGAAGCTGCCGCCACGCCTGAGGCGCACGAGGAGGAACCCGTAGCGCACTGAGGCGATCGCAAAGCGTACAATCCATCGATTTCATTTTGCTTTCATAACCGCACCCGGAGGGGGTCCGGATGTCTGATACTGGCCAGCAATCATCGAATAACGAATCATCGCCACCGAAGGGAAGAGTCCCCGGCCTGCACCACAATCGCCTGAGCTGGGCGGGGACAGTGATCGCCTGCCTCGCGCTGGCAAACATCCTCTTTCTCTTCATCATCGGATGGCTCAGCAACGAGAAGAGCCCCTACATGGGTATCTTCACGTGGGTCATCTTCCCGAGCTTCCTCGTACTGGGGATTGTGCTGTTTATCCTCGGGATGTTCCTCGAGCGCCGCCGCCGCGTGCGCCTCGGTCACGCCGAGATCACGCCGTACCCGCTCATCGACTTCAATCTCGCCAGGACGCGCGAGACGTTCCTGGTGGTGTCGATCGTGCTCGCGTTCTTCCTGATGCTCAGCGCGGTCGGCAGCTACGAGGCATACGAATACTCCGACACGGTGCAGTTCTGCGGCCAGGTGTGCCACAAGGTCATGAACCCCGAGTACACCGCGTATCTGCAATCGCCGCACGCGCGCGTGCGCTGCGTGGACTGCCACGTCGGGCCGGGCGCCGGATGGTATGTTCGCGCCAAGCTGTCGGGCGCGTACCAGATTTACTCGGCGGCGTTCAACAAGTACCCCCGGCCGATTCCGACGCCGGTCCACAACCTGCGTCCCGCGCAGGAAACGTGCGAGCAGTGCCACTGGCCGGAACGCTTCATCGGATCGCAGATGAAGGTGATCACGCATTTTGCCTCGGATGAGGCGAACACGCCGCGGCAGATCCGCATGCTCATCAAGACCGGCGGCGGCTCGCCCACCAGCGGGCTCAGCGAAGGCATCCACTGGCATATGAACATCGCCAACAAGGTCACCTTCGCCTATTCCGACGAGCATCGCCAGACGATCCCCTGGGTCAAGATGGAAGACCGCGAGGGACACGTCACCATATATAAGGCGAAGGGCGCAGACCTGAGCGACGCCCAGGTCGCCAAGATGCAAACGCATCGCATGGACTGCATCGATTGCCACAGCCGCCCGAGCCATGTGTACATGCCACCGGACCGGTCGATTGACGAAGCGCTGCTCGGCGGCAAGATCGACCCGACGCTGCCCGGCATCAAGGGCATTGCGGTGCAGGCGCTGACCAAGGAATACAAGACCACGGCGGAGGCGCTGCAAGGTATCGCCCGCGACATCGACGATGCTTACAAGGCGAAGCCGGAGATCTTTAACCAGCGCAAAGCCGCGATCGCCCAAGCCGTTGCCGCGTCGCAGGACATTTTCAGCAAGACCATCTTTCCGGAGATGAAGGTGGACTGGCGCACGCATCCCAACAACATCGGCCACTTCTATTATCCGGGCTGTTTCCGCTGCCACGATGGCGACCACGTCAGCGCCGACGGCAAGGTTGTGCGCAAGGACTGCGACATCTGCCACTCCATCCTCGAGCAGCAGGCGGGAGCGAGCAACCCGGTCAAAATGGCCGGGGCGGAGTTCAAGCATCCGGTCGACATCGGAGACCTGAAAGCTGTGAACTGCGCCGACTGCCATACGGGGGGCGTGGGGCCGTAGGAAAACGTTTCAAGGTTTCGGGTTTCACGTTTCACGTTACGACGCACCGTCGACTTCGTGAAACGTGAAACCTTGGAACGTGAAACCTAGGGCTCGCATTTCTTCGCCCCGCGGCGCGATGCCATCTCTTCTCCGACCTTCTTCTGTTCCTCGGCCGCGAGAATCTTCTTCGCGAGAGGGAAGACCTGCTCGTCTTCGATCGCGATGTGGCGGTCGTAAATATTCTTCAGTTCTGCCAGCGCAGTGCGAACCTGAGTGAGTTCATCCGCCGCCAGCGCGCCGGACGCCAGCCACTTTTGACCGAGGCGGTCAATGCGCCGGTGTAACTCGTCCGCGATGCGATGCTCGCGTTCCAGGGCATCCACCTGCGCCAGCGCGGCGCGGACTTCGTCGCCGCCTACCCTTCGCATGCGCGGAAACAGGGACTCCTCCTCGTCAGCGGTGTGCTTCGGAGCGGCCTCGCGAAAGTAGACGAGCGCCTTTTCCAGCGCCTCGCGCTGCTCCGCGTTCAAGGAGCCATCGCGTGACTGATCCGCGACGGCGATCAGCGCCCGCAGGAACATCTCGATGCGGCGGTGGCAATCGCTGAGCAGGGCGAGCGGGTTGGAAAAACTGGCAGCGCGATCGCCAATGATGACCGGCATGTCGAGAACTCCTTATCTGTCTATCACTTCACGATACACCCGCGGAAGAGTGCCAAGCCTCACTCCGGCAAGTGATGACCGTCACAGAGACGATGTGATCTCTAACGGTACAAGAGAACCACACTTAGTTGAGGTGTTGCTCGTGAAGTCGAAATCTTTGAATAACCGCGACGAAATCGCAACCCTGCCCGAAGGACTCTGGCAAGGCCTGTATCGCCTGGGCAAGCTGCAGAAAGCCTCGACCGGCACCGTTCTGTTCCGCGAAGGCGAACCCGTCCGCGGGCTCTTCCTGCTTGCCGATGGCGCGGTCCGGTTGTCGCTCGGCAAGAACCACAAGTCGATCACCTATCGCGTCGCCCGGCCGCAGTACATCCTCGGTCTTCCGGCCACGCTGTTGCAGAACCCCTACAGCCTGACCGCGGAGGTCCTGGAAGACGCTCAGTTCTACTTCGTCGGCCGCGAAGAAGCGATGCAATACCTCGGCAAGCACGCGGACATGTGTATGCACGTGCTCGAGTTTCTCAGTCACGAGATGGTGTGGATCCGGCACATCCACGCCGCGCAGTTGGAGAATGCCCGGGTCCCCGTCTCTTAGCGGTGGCTTGCAATCCGGCTGCAGGGGCCGCGTGGGGGCCGCCCTTTGCGTTGACGTCCGACGGCGCTCAGGCCGCCACGGCCGTTTCCTGCTTAGCTCCTGTCACTATCCGATGTGATCCCCGTCACCGCCCCGGCGTGCGGCTGAGACTACTTATGTAAGCGCTTTCAACAGGTGCTTTTGCTCTGCTGCGTCCCCGCGAACTCTGCTTTCCCACTTCCGGAGCCAAGCGCCGTTGTGGCCGGTCGCTGAACACTGCCATTTCTGACGGAGGAAATTTATGTACCAGCAAGGCTCTCGCAGGCTTCTGACCTTGACGGTCGTTGCCCTGATTGCAATCTGCGTCACGCCGTCGCTCCTTTGGGCGCAGGTATCGCAAGGCCGCGTGAACATCACGGTTCTCGATCCACATTCGGCGGTTATTGTCGGCGCCGACTTGACGCTAACCGATGTCGCCACGAACGACACCCGCAAGGGTGCGACGCAGGACGCCGGCACCTATAGTTTCGTCGGCCTCAGCTTCGGCGAATACAGACTTACCGTGGCTAAGGACGGATTTGTGTCGCAGACCCTGTCCGTCGTGGTTCAGTCCGCGCGCGACACCGACGTCAAGGCCACGTTGAAGGTTGGTTCGACCAGTGAGGTCGTGAACGTCGAGGGCGTAGCTCAGGTCATCGAGTCCACGACCAATGCCATCAACATCACGATCGACACCAAGCAGATCGAAGACCTGCCGATGAACGACCGCAACATACAGACGGGTTTTGCGACTCTCTCCGCAGGCTATAACGGCGCCTACAACGGCCTGCCCATCATGGCGCAGGGCAACACAATGGACGGCATCCTCGCCAATACCGGCCGATGGAAATATGGCACCACCGGAACAATCGGCGCCGGGGTGACTCCGCGTTTGGAGAATGTGGCCGAGATGACGATCAGTACCGATCAACTCGACATGAACCAGGGCTGGGGCACATCCAGCATGCACATGACGTTCGTGACGCGGCGCGGCACAAATAACTGGCACGGACGTTTCTTTGAAGATCACCGCAACTCTGCACTCAACGCCTACGGCTGGGGCAGCACGCAGAAGTCCAAGTACCATCGCAATGAGTTCGGCGCCAGCATCGGCGGACCGGTCCTGAAAGACAAGCTGTTCTTCTTCTTCAACTGGTCGCAGTACAAGCAGCCCGGCGGCAGCGCCGTAACGCGGCAATACTTCAACGATGCCTCCCGGACGGGCGTCTTCAGCTACGGCAGCGGCGTCACCGTAAACCTCTTCAGTTTGATGAACACGTATAACGCGGCTAACAAAACCAGTTTCCCCACGACACTCAATAGCCTGGTCGCTGCCCGCATCACGCAGATTGATAAGTACCGCACCTCGTCCGGAGCGCCAGTTGCGGCCTCTCAGGCGCCTTCCGATCCGAACGTGAACGCCTGGTTGTTCCAGAACACCTCGCCGGACAACCGCTACTTCCCGACATTCCGGATGGACTACAACATCTCCCAAAGTCAGCGTTTGAACTTTGCCTATAACCAGACGAAGACTAGAAACCCGCATACCAATGCCGACCACTGGCCGGGCGACGGCCGCGGCGCTGACAACTATTCCAATGGCTTCACCTCTGCCCTGGGATATGAGTGGACCATCACTCCGCACCTGGTCAACCAATTCAAACTCGGCTACATGTACACGGCAAGCTGGTTCGGCATGAACGGTTCCACCGAGTTCCGCAATCCCGGCGTCACGGAAATCTGGTACGGATACGCCGGCGGCACCGGCAACGGGAACCTGGACGACTGGTATGAGTTGCCGAACTCGCGCATGCAGCCCGTCTTCAGCTTGTCTGACAATGTGAGCTGGGCGAAGGGCGCACACATGTTCAGCTTTGGCGCGAATGCCTATCGCGACTCGAACAAGTACTGGGACCCGGAAGAAGGCTACGTCCAGGTCAGTTTGGGACTCGACGCGCAGGATCCCGCCAGCAACGTGCTCTCTAAGGCGGCGATTCAGTCGGCGTCCACCAACCCAAGCAAGACGATGACCGATACCGAGTGGGCCAACGCCAAGCAGTTGTACGCCACGCTTACCGGCCGCATCGGCAGTGGAGGCTATTACGGTCGCCATGCCTTGAATCCCGGCACGGGCGATTTCTACAGCAACGTTGGCCACAACATCCTGAACGAGCTGCAGAAATCCTGGGGCGTGTTCTTCCAGGATTCCTGGAAGATGAAGCCGAACCTCACGCTCAATTACGGTCTGCGTTGGGACTTCGTCAACCCGGATCAGGACCTCACCAAGAAGTACATGACGTTGTCGAACCAGGACATCTGGGGCCCGACCAAGATGGGCGCCATCTTCCAGCCCGGAACCCTGGGCGGAACGATGAACCCGAACTGGGTCACGACGCCGCAAGCCTACGAGGGATGGAAAGTAACGCCCCAACCCGGTATCGGTATCGCGTGGACACCACGCTCCAACGGCAGCCTGATTGAGAAGCTGATGGGCGGTGAAAAGACGGTCGTTCGCACCGCCTATTCGATCCGCCGGTTCACCGAGCCCCAGCAATTCATCTGGGACTTCGGTACCAACTACGGAACCGGTTTCTACCAGCGGTTCTACTCCTATCCCGGCACGACCAACGGGAACGGATTCTTTGTGGCCGGCAGCCTGAAGCTGGGCGACCCGATCCCGACCTCCACCTTCACCTACACGCCTCCGACGTACTCGAACACCATTCCGGTGAGCGCTAGCACGTTCGGAAGCCTGACGGTGAACTCGATTCAGGAAGGGATTCGCCAACCCTACACGCAGAGCTGGAACTTCGGCATCCAGCGCGACTTGGGTGCTTCTCGTGCATTGGAAGTTCGCTACAACGGCAACCGGACGATCCACCAGTGGATCGCTCCGAACATCAACGAGTACAACATTTTCGAGAATGGCTTCCTCACCGAGTTCAAGCAGGCGCAGACGAACTACAACATCAACCATGCTGCCGGCGTGGAGTCATTCGCCAACAGCGGCAAGTCCGGCCAGGGCAATACGCCGGTCTTGACGGCTGCCGGCATTCTCGGCACGAACTCTACCTACCTGAACTTCATCAAGAACGGTCAGGCGGGCAGCGCCGCTCGCGAGATCCAGCGGACCAAGGCCGCCTTCTGCAAGCTGGTCGGATCGTCGTTCAGCCCGTGCGGCACCAGTTACGGCTCGGGCGCAGGCTACCCGATCAACTACTTTGTAGCAAATCCGTTCGCGGTTCCTGCGAGCGCGCAGATCCTGACGGATTCCGGCTATTCGAACTACCATGCCCTCCAGGTGGAGTTCCGTCAGCGGTCGTGGCACGGCTTGAACGCAACGGCCAACTACACGTGGAGCAAGACGATGGGATTGGGCGCCACCGACTGGTACGCGGCGTCGACCATCCTTACGCTCCGCAATCTGCGCTCGAGCTATCAACCGCTGATGGGCGACCGCAATCACGTCGTGCATGTCAACGCCACCTTCGACTTGCCGATCGGCAAAGGTAAGACGTTCCTGAACCGCGGCGGCATCGTGGATAAGGCGTTGGGTGGGTGGACGGTTTCCAGCATCATCACCATCCAGTCTGGAAGCGCTTTCCGCATCGGCGGCAATAACAACACCGTCAACTACAACATCGACAGCGGAGTCGCGCTGAATGGCGTTACCGCGAAGGACATCCAGAGCCATATTGGCCACTTCTTCGACTCGACAGGGCGGCCGTATTTCCTGGATCCGAACTGGGTCAACTCCATCAAGGCCAACAACAACATCGTCGCTGCCAGCACGCCTGGCGAGTGGGGCACGATGCTGTGGCTGCACGGCCCGCATCAGAGCTACACCGACCTCGGAATCTCGAAGGCGGCCTCGATCACCGAGCATCTCCGGTTCAAGTTTCAGACCGAATTGCTCAACGCATTCAACCACCCGACGTTCGGCCAAAACACGACCGGCATCACGTCGACCACGTTCGGTCTCGGAAGTCAGACTGCGAGTTCACGTCGCATCGAATTCCGCGCCAACCTGGAGTTCTGAGTCTGTAGTACAGGAGCAGAAGGCAGGCAGCCGGATCGGTCCTCCGATCCGGCTGTTTTTTCGTTAGTGTGCGTGCGCCGGAGCAGGCTTCGTCGCGGCCTTGGCGTCTTTGTCGGATCCAAGGATGAGCTTCTGTACGCGCCAGTTCAGCAGTTCAGCAGCGTAGATTTCGTTCTCAGACGGGCATGCCAACTCGTGGATCCACCCGAATTGCTTGAGCTGCTTGCCGGATTCGCCGAGATAGCCGAGCACTTTGCCGTCGAGCGAGAGTTTGTAGATGCGTCCGGGAAACGCGTCGGCGGCGAACAACACCTGGTTCGGTCCCGGCGTGATGCAGATAGCCCACGGCGCGCCGGGTGACATCGTGCCGGTAGCGGCGGTCGGCTTGTTGCCGATCGCCGGACGCGCGTTGTCCGGGATCGGTACGTCAATGGTTATCTGCCGCTGGAAGGTTCCTTCGCCATCGAAGACCTGGATCCGCCGATTGCCGCGATCGGCGACGTAGATATTGCCCTTCGCGTCGGCGGCGATGGAGTGTGGCGTGTTGAACTGTCCGGCGCCGCTGCCAGGCTCGCCCCACGACTTCAGCCAGTTGCCGTTTGTGTCCGCCTTGGCGACGCGCGAGTTGATGTAACCGTCGCTGATGTAAGTGTTGCCCGCCGGGTCCCAGGCAACATCGGTGACTTGGCGAAATTGCCCGTCGATGGGCGGCAGCGGTGGCCGCACGTGTTTGAGCGGGCCTGTGCCTTCGTCCGATGCTTCCTGCTTACGCCCGAAGACCATCAGCACGCGGCCGGCCGGCGAAAATTTAATGATCATGTCCGAGCCTTTGTCCGTGACCCAGATGTTGTCGTTGGGATCGACGCGCACCGTGTGCGCATAGGACCAGGCGTACAGGTTGTGGCCGATCTCGCGGAGGAAACGGCCGTCGGGCGCGAACTCGAGCAACTGCGTCGCGGCCGCGCCGTAGGCCGGCCCGGTGGTGTTGCCGCGGGACAGCACAAAAATGTGCCGCTGCGAATTCACGGCGACACCCGAGACTTCGCCGAAATAAAGGTTCGGCGGCAGCTTGAGGAAGTCAGGAACCGAGCGAAAGGGAATCGCGGGAACGTTGCTGCTCGTGGAATCCGTTTGCGACGCCGCGTCAACCGCGGTCAGCATCACCGTCGCGAGACACAACACAGCCAGACACGATTTCACGCCATCCTCCAGGCACCGGCGCGCGATCCTGCCGCGCGAGCGCCCCACAGTCCGAATCGCGAAGTGCGGCATTGTCGCGCCACCGGCTGCGTTGCGCAATCTGAACGTGCTAACCTGTTGAAGCCATTCTCAAGCCGGGATGGCGGAACTGGCAGACGCAGCGGACTCAAAATCCGCCGGGCTTCGGCCCTTGGGGGTTCGATTCCCCCTCCCGGCACCAACCCTCCTTCTAATTCTCAACAAGTTGCGTATCCAGCGGTCTTTACGTGTGCCATACGTGTGCTACGGTCAAATCAGGAGGTTGAAAATTCAATGCTCACTCTGTTTCGACGGCACATGAAGGGCTGCCGCTTTACGTCCCGGAAGGAACGGAATTGCCAATGCCCGATTGCGGTCGAGGGGGTGCTGGCGGGCCGGAAGATCCGGAAATCCCTCGACGTGAGGGGCTGGGAAGCGGCGCAGAAGATCGTGCGAGATTGGGAAGCGAATCCGAACTGCGCTGCGGTGACGGTCAAGGAAGCCTGCGACAAGTTTATCGAGGATGCGGAGGCGCGGAACCTTTCGGAAGGCATGGTCCGCAAATTGAAGCTCGTCACGAAGGAATTGACCGGCCGGTTCGGGGCAATTTCGCTCCGGTCGCTCTCGGTCGATGACCTTCGGACGATCGTCCACGGGTGGAAGCTCGCGCCGATCACGAAGCAGAAGCGCATCGAGATGATGCGCGGATTCTTCCGGTTCTGCACTGATTCGGGCTGGCTCGATCGTAATCCTGCGAAGGCGGTCCGGCTCCCGGTTGTGAAACATCGGCCGACGCTGCCTTTTTCGGACGAGCAGATGGAGCGGATTTTCTGGGCCTGCGAAGTGATCCGGGAAACCCATCCGAAAATGCTGCCTGGAATCGAGAAGAAATTACGGGCCTTGGTGCTCCTTATGAGGCACTCGGGGCTCCGGATTTCGGACGCCGTGATCCTCACGCGCGACCGCGTCAAGGGCGGCAAGCTGTTCCTGTACCAAGCAAAGACCGAAGAGCCGGTGTGGGTGCCGCTGCCGGAAATCGTGCTCACGGCGCTCGCCGGGATCGCGGAAGAGGGAAATCCGTACTACTTCTGGACCGGCAAGGGAAAGCTGCGTCATGCGCCTACCGAATGGCAGGATCGCCTGAAGAAGCTTTTCACGATCGCCGGCGTGATAGATCCGGGCTCGCACGCACAAAGCCACCGGCTGCGTGACACGTTCGCGGTCGGACTGCTTCAGAAGGGCGTGTCACTCGAAACGGTTTCGATCCTGCTCGGACATCAGAATGTCGGCGTCACGGAACGTCATTACAATCCGTGGGTCCGTTCGCGGCAGGAAGCGCTAGAAGCCGCGGTCAAAGCAGCTCTGCAATAGGGCTGCTTTTTTTGCGATGTTCGTCTTGCCAATCGCTGTAACCGAGTCGATAATTCGCGGCAAATTCCAGCGACCGGGAGGCCGGTTTGATGCGTCGGATTCTGACGATAACTCTCTTGTTTGCCTGCGTTGGAGCGCTGCGATTGTTGGCCGCGTCTTCACCTCAGCGGGATCCACATTGTCAGGGAAGCGCCTGTTTGAGGATCTATAACGTCCACGTCGGCACGCGCTGTGGTTCGAGCGACAGTATTGAAGCGGACTACGCCAATGATTCGCCGAACGAGTATTTGCGCGGCTATGTCGTCTTCGATTCGCCAAAAGGCAAGATCTACAGCCCGACGGATATTCTGAAACCTGGCGAAAAGCGACAAGGTGGAGCGGCGTATGTCTGCCACGGCTCGGGTAATCCTTCCGGGATTGCGAACACGGGGAGCGACCCCGACAAGCTGAGATATCCTCCAAAAAATTAGTGGCGGTAATCGGGATTGCGCGCGAGGAACTTCGTCCAGATGGTCTGGTCCCGCTTCGCGCGGCTCCGCGGCCGTTGGATTTTCGGCGCCGGCAGGCGATATACGAACGGGCGCGTACAGCTCGACTCGGGTAGCTTCGTTTCTCCGCGCGCCCACGCGCGGGTGATCGCGATCTGTGCGGCCAGCTTCGCCTCGATGTCGGGCTCCATGCTATTAAGCCTAGCGCCCCGGCGAAAATCAGCAAGCGGCCGAATTTTCTAAAATCGCGGCCGAAAATCCTCTCTTCATAGAATCTTAAGAGAAGAAAGAATAAATACTTATTACTACTACGCTGGGGATAACTCGGTGGTCGCGCGCCTGATGTCTTCTCCGCGCCGCATAAAACCTACATTTTTGCTGTTCACAGCCTGTGGATAGCTTCTGGATGGCGTGGGGAAAAAATGTGGATGGCCTACCCCTTCGCCTTCCTTTGTGCGGCCCAGCGCGCCTTCTGTGCGATGGAGATGCGTTTGCGGGCCGCAGCGCTCATCGTGCGACGCGTCTTATTCTTGCTTCCGAAGGGACGGCCACGGTGTGCCGTTCCGGAGGACAGCGCGGTAATGGCGCGGTCAATGGCGTCGCGCTGGGACCGCAGTTGAGAGACGATCTGGTCGATTTCCATCGCCGGATGGTACCAGCCGCGTAATCCAGCAGCAACTCCGGATGGTATAATGAGAATTAAGTATCGTGCTCGCTAGGCAGTACCGGCGGAAGTCGGAGGCGATCGCGAGACCCCCGCAGCCTGACTTGGTGCGGAAAATCTAAAACCCTGTCTGGGTTGGAGGTCACATTTATGCCTTCCGACGCGGAATCCCTTTCCGCAAAAGTCCAGAGCTGCTTTCGGCAGCTCACTACCGCAGCCGCGGACCTGAACGTCGTGTCCGATGAGCTCGGGAAGTCCATCACAGAGCTCGACAATTCCCTCAAGAAGCTGAATCTCGGCATTTCTGTCTGGGTTTCGTTCGCCAGCAACGACCAAACGAACGGCGACTGGATCAGCGACGAGATCGGCTATGCCAAAGTGAACGGCAAGTGGGGCATCGCTATCCGCATCGTCACCGGCAACTACGGCTGGGGGGAAGATCAGGTCAGAGAAGAGTACGTCTTCAACGAAGCGCCGCGCGCGATGAGGCTCCGGGCGATTTCGAAGATCCCCGAACTCCTGCAGAAGCTGAGCGAGAAAGCGGCGGAGATGACGAAGCGCTTGAAGGAGAAGTTGTCGGATGCGCAGGCCGTGTCGCAGGCCGTGAAGGAAGTCAGTGCCGCGCCTAGAACGGCGCGCGTCGTGCTGAAGAACGATTCGGACGCACGCGTCACGATCGACAAGATCAAAATCACGCCGGCGGAGGAGAGCTAGATGATCGCCTCCTGGATGCTGGTGATGGTGATGCTGGTGCTGCTGTTGGTTCTCGGCGGCTTGGTGCTTTTCGCGCTTCAAAACAAAGGCGACGTTCGCGCGAAATTCGCGTGGGGACGCTCGCTCTTCGAACTCGAGGCGAAGGACCGGCGCAGCCGGTAATTAGAGTTTGAGCAGGCGCGCACACGTCCAGTGATGGGCGAGGCCGTGCTCGATCGCCCAATCGGTCATCCGGATGGCGTCAGCTGGTACGAGCGGCGAGCCGGTGATGCCGCTCGCGCGCGAGAAATATTCCCACGTGCTGCTGTGCATGGTGTTCAGTGGCCCCCGGTGGAATTGCAGGATGCCGTCGCTGATGATGCCGTCGCTGTCCGGCCGGCTGACATTCTGGCCTGAGCTCTCGCATTGGATCAGCTTCTGGATGGCGGCCTCGTTGTGGACCGAGAAGGGGACGCTATAAGCCCAGCCCTTACCAGAAATGAGGCTAGCGTGAACGTTTGGGGGCTCGACGGCATAATTCCCGCTTTTGGCGAGCGGAAGGGCAAACAGGGGCAAATAGAGGGCAAATCTGAGCCAAGAGCGTGTATTTATCAAGAATGGCGGGCTTTTTCGGCGAATCCTTGCGAATCAGCGTACTCCGTCCCCGTTCTGGTCCTTGGGTTTGACGACCCTCTAAGCGTGGCAGGTCCTCCGGAAAAAGCAAGAGGGGCTATTCCGGACTGTGGAAGTCGAAGAATTGAGGGCGGTCACCTGCAAGGAGCTGCTTTGCGGCTCTTTCGATCTCCGGTGCCAAGAGCTTCTCGACCTGCTGCGAGACGTCTGCCGGTATCTCGGCGTTGAAATTCAGATTGCCGCGCTTGTCATCCGAGATCAAGCGGCAGACTGCTTCAGCGGCCATCTGCGTGCCGCCGACCGTCTCAGTGTCCTTGAAGTGCAGGCTAAGGGTTACGATTCGCATCATTTCTCCTTGGGTCGGGGCAGGTTAATGTTGAACGCGCTTTGCAACGTAGCGTCGTCAATCGTTTGTTCCGGCCGGGTGCTGTCGAAAATTTGGCGCGCGAACTCGTCCTTCGGCCGCTTGATGTAGAACCTCTGAAACTTGTGCTCGACGGTCATCGTCTGACCGGAATGCTCAATAACGGTCCACTGCCTGTTCTCCACGATCCCTCCTGCTGGCCAATTCTAACGCTAGAGGCGCAGCTTTGACTTTCGCCTTTCATTCGCCTTACAATCGCGGCCGTGGAAAAGCAGAGGGAGACAGGCGCGCTTCTGATCGCCGCGTGCATCGTGGCCGCAATCCGGTTGCGCGGCGACCCGATTCAGCCCAGCCCGAGATTGAAGCTCATCGTGAACGAATCAGTGCAGCTTGCTCGGCTGGTTTTGCGAGAACTGGAACGCGCCTGAGGTGCTGCTTCGGAAGGGACTATGTTTTCAACAGCGCGGTGGTGTACTGTTTGACAAATTTCCAGCAGAGAGTGAAGGGCTGAGACCGATGCCGTGTTACTACGAGTTCTTTGCTGGTGGCGGTATGGCCCGCGCGGGTTTAGGCGCGGGATGGCAGTGTCTTTTCGCGAACGATATCGACCGAAAGAAAGCTGCGAGCTACGCGACCAACTGGGGCACACGTGAGCTTGTGGTCGCCGATGTTGCTTCGCTCAAAACCACGGACATTCCTGGCGTCGCTGACCTCGCTTGGGCATCGTTCCCGTGCCAGGACCTATCTCTCGCGGGCAGCGGGGCAGGGCTGAGTGGCGATCGATCCGGGACGTTCTGGCTATTTTGGCAGCTGGTCCGGCGGCTTGGGCGGGAGGACAGATCCCCGACGCTCATCGTTTTGGAAAACGTGTGCGGCGCGCTTGCTTCCCATGGCGGGAAGGACTTTGCTGCAATCAGCGCGGCAATCGCGCGCGAGAATTATCGCTTCGGTGCTGTCGTCGTTGATGCCGTGCATTTCCTGCCGCAATCACGTCCGCGCCTATTCATTATCTGTGCGAAACAAGGTGTCCGGATCCCTGAAGGCATAATGGCGCTCCACGCCGATGACCTCTGGCATCCTCCGCACCTGACGAATGCGTACGGCAAGTTGAGCCGGGCTGCGAAGGCGTCGTGGGTGTGGTGGCGATTGCCATTGCCTCGGCCGCGACATACTACGTTCTCCGACATCATTGAAACGGAACCAAAGGGCGTCGAGTGGCACCAACCGGCAGAGACGAGGTATTTGCTCTCGTTGATGAGCCCGATCAATCGCAAGAAGGTTGAGGCAGCGCGAAAACTTGGTCGGTTGGTTGTTGGCGGCATCTACAAGCGGACGCGAGTCGATGAGCGAGGTCGACGCGCACAGCGAGCGGAGGTTCGGTTCGACGATGTGGCCGGCTGTTTACGGACGCCTGTTGGCGGTTCGAGTCGCCAAACGATCCTGCTTGTGAACGGCAGAGATATCCGATCCCGTCTGCTTTCGCCTCGTGAGGCGGCGCGATTGATGGGACTTCCTGATAATTATCGACTACCGGAAAACTATAACGAGGCGTACCACCTCGCCGGCGACGGGGTTGCAGTGCCTGTCGTCCGACACCTCGCGAAAAACGTCCTTGAACCTCTCGTATTTTCGGGAGAGGCTCACGAGAAAGATGCCGAATGGGCAGCCTGCGTGAGCAGTTAATCGAATTCACAGACAAAAGACAGTTTCGAGGCAAAGGCCCGCTTTCGGTTGCGCTGGTCGTGACGCAGCACGCACGAACGATGAGGCTTCCGCTCGAAGCTGAGAAGCTGGTGACCGCCGGCGGGGGTCAAGTTCTGGGCCTCGGCAAAGGTGCCGTTCAAGCGATCTTGCAGCGCCACGGCATCGATCGGGTGCTCGCATCCGAAGGCGGCAGAACGTCGCGTGGAAGCTTGCAGAACATGCGGCAATACGTCGCTTTCCTGAACGAGCTCCAATCGCGTGGTGAGATCGATCTGGATGCAATCGAGGCGTACTGGATCGACCGCGTTCGCGACTTTTTTGCTGGCAAGCCATTCAAGATAAAGCTAGATGCTTCGAAGGGTCTTCGGGCAGTCGTGCGTGACGTCATTGGCCAAGCGGAAGAACGGCAGAAAACGTCGCACGGCGTCCAGTACGCGGGCGCGGTGTTGCAGCACATAGTTGGCGCGAAGCTGGAGTGCGCGCTTGGCATCGGACAAGTCCAACATCACAGCTTCTCGACTGCCGACGCGCCGGGCGACCGGACCGGCGACTTTCTGCTTGGTGATGTTTCGATTCATGTGACCACAACTCCTGGCGAAGCGTTGATCGAGAAATGCCGAGATAACCTCAACGATGGCTTCCGGCCTATGATCGTCACATTGCAACGGGGTGTAACGGTCGCTGAAGGTTTGGCCGAGAATGTTGGGCTCTCGGAACGGATCGACATTTTCGAGATCGAGCAATTTGTGGCATTGAATTTGTACGAACTTGGGAAGTTCGGAGCTGATGGACGCAGAACAGCCGTCAACGATCTCGTGACGCGTTATAACGCTGTCATCGATGAGATCGAGACCGACCCTAGTTTAAAAATTGAATTGCGGCGATGAAACAGGTCTCGGAGCAGCGCAGCCGTACTATGAGGGCAGTCCGGAGCCGCGATACGGGACCGGAATTGGTGGTCCGAAAGCTTGTACACGCGCTCGGATATAGATTCCGGCTGTATCGGAGGGATCTTCCTGGTTGTCCTGATCTTGTGTTTCCCAGATTGAGGAAAGTCGTTTTTGTTCACGGTTGTTTTTGGCATGGCCACACGTGCCGGCGCGGCAGTCGTATGCCGAAAATGAACCGTGATTACTGGTTTCGGAAGATCGCGAATAATAAGATGCGCAGCCGCCGCGCTGTAACAGCACTTAGAAAAGCCGGATGGTCTCCACTCGTCTTGTGGGAGTGTGCTTTAGGCGACGAATCAGAGTTGAAGCCTAAGCTGGCACAATTTCTGGCGTCGTGACTCAAACTCGTCAATAAAGTCTGTGGCTGCTCGTTGTTAAGCTCGCCTCAGCCGCAATGTCGAAGATCCAGGAGTATCGGGAAAAGCAGATGCGAACTCTGATCAACAAGATCGGGGTTTACGTCATCTGCGACCTCGATGGAGTTCCGGTGTACGTCGGCCAGAGCAAAGACGGCATCCGGAGCCGGGCTCGCCGACATCTTACGTCTGCACGGTCGGACATCATCGCCAACAGACAAGTTGATCCATGGGAGATTGGCTTCGTTCGTGCGTATCCGGCGAAGCGTTTGCGGGATATAGCGCAGCTTGAGGCCAGTCTATTCGCGTCGTTTAATGCGAAAAAGCAATTGATGAATGGATCGATCCCCGTCGCACAGGGAAGACTGCTACGGAAGCTGCCGGAGCCCGAACAAGTTGTTCAACTTCTTCCGGACGATGAAATCAAAGTGCGGAAAGATCCTGCGCTGCGTTTGCCGAGGCAGATTGAGCACATTGGGCGATTGGTGGATCACATCCTCACGGTGAAAGACAGTCCGCAGCTCAGGCAGACGCTTGTTGCGCATTTTAAGCGGCTGGACGTCTATCGGCGAGAGTTCTTGAAGGCGGGAAAGCCTGTCATGCGTCGAGCCGGCCAAGAGGAAAAGATCGAAAACTAAAAAGCTGAGCGTCGGCCGACGCTCAGCTAGCTACTGCACAGGCTGGCAATTGCCCTGATGGTTATCTGGAAGCCAGCAGTTTGGAGTCTTGCGGCATTCTTGGTGGACCGCTTTGTTTTGTTGATGCCACCAGAAGCGGTTCGCCTTTCGCGCGGCTTCGCTCGAAGACGTTCCGGCCTCGTGTTCCTTGCTGAAATCGAACGGCCAGATCGTTTGCCAGTCGTCGAACGGCATGTTGATCTCGCGGAGTGCCGTTTTCACTTCTTCGAGCCACGGTTCGTAGGTGATCATTGCTCGCCTCCGGGCCGGTGGTCCCGGACGTTGTCGAAGCTTACGGCGAGTTCCTGCCCGAGGTGCATGTCGGTGTTGACGATCGGAATGTTGTCGAGGCGGCCGAAGACGATGCGCGCTTGGTCATCGCAATTATCAACGAGAAGCCACATCCATTCGCTCTCGCCCGAGGCGTCATCCTTCACCTCGATCTTCACATGGTCGCCGGGTTGATATTTCGGCATGGGCATATTCTATCCTCCTCCTTGAAAAGAACCGCCGATCGGTTAATCGGCGGCGGCCACTGCGGGCCTGATGCGGATGAGCAGATGCTTGCATCCGCGATTGCATCCGTGCGTAACACGGGTGCACCATTCGCTCACTTTCTGCTCCGAAGGATTCTTTCCCTTGAGGCAGGTGTAGGTGTTGCGGTCGAAGTCCGGCGGTGTGATCGGCGGGAATTTGCGTTTCCGTCGTTTGCTCATGCGCCGTCCTCCGGTTGTGAGAGGAGCATCTGAAGCGCCGCGTCCGCGCCTTGGTCCTCGTGGGCGAGCCATTCCTGGCATCGCTTGCAGAGGAAGACGATCTCGCGGTATTCGGGCTTCAAGGTGCCATTCGCGTGGAAGAGCTCTGCGCCGATGTTGAAGGGGATGATGAGCGTGAGCCCGCATCGCCCTTCGCATGGCACAACGACGTGAACGTCGTGCGGATCCATGGAGCCTCCTTTCAGTCGAGGCCGACGACGTGCGGGCGATCCTTCGGGGTATCGTGCGTGGCGCCGAGATTCGACGGCCACATCTCGATCTCCTTCAGGTAATGGGGCCAGTGCTCGTTCAGTCGCGCGAACGAGTCCTGGAGTATCGAGACGAGGTGCTCGCGGCAGATGGTGAGCTTCTCGTACGCGTCGATGGCGTGTGCGATCAGCTCGATCTCCCTGACGAGCGCGTTCGCCCGGAT